>ODAI012637731.1_pt1 | contig 36184 bp, 54 predicted proteins | sample 1539321 | NCBI WGS metagenome assembly ODAI01 (sample SAMN02144231, study PRJEB22623) | gut metagenome | biome: sheep rumen | host: Ovis aries | place: New Zealand
CCGGTTCAATCTGACATTTCGGTGCAAGCCACAGCGCTTCCTGGACGCCGGAGCGGTACCGCTTCCGGAGTTTACGGCCGCCGGGGTGATCTTCAATCCGACACAGTTCCCGGCGCGGCCGCTGATCACAGTGTACGGCACATCCGGAAGCATCACGCTGAACGGCGTAACGGTGAACGTGAGCGGGATCACGGGAGGATCCGCAGTCATTGACTGCGATCTGATGGAAGTGCCGGGCTTCAACAAGAACACGATTCTGCACAACGGAGAATTCCCGCAGCTGGATCCGGGGGAGAATGCGCTGACATTCAGCGGATTTTCCCGCGTGGTGATCACGCCGCGGTTCTACACGATTTAAGGGGGAACTATGATCCCTATTCTCTTCGAGCCTTCTGATACCGTATTCAATTCAAACGGCATCGGAAGGCTTTCTGATGCGATTTCCTGCAAAGTGAAAGAGGAGCGAAATGGCGCCTTTGAATTGAATATGGTGTATCCGCTGAACGGCGTCCACTTCAAGGACCTGGTGAAATCCGGGATCATTTACGGGAAGCCTTCGGCGCGGCGCGGAAACCAGGCTTTCACCATTGAGAAGATCTCCAGGCCGATCAATGGCCGGGTGTCCATCCTGGCGCGCCACATCCGGAACCGGATGGGCCTGATCCCTGTCTCTCCCTTTTCCGCGGGCAGTCTTTCCGCGGCACTGGCAGCCTTCAAGACCAATGCCGCGGAGGCGTGTCCGTTTACTCTGTCAGCGGATTTTGAGTCATCATCCTCTTATGCAGTACCGGTACCCACAGCCATGCTTTCCTATCTGGGAGGCCAGCGCGGTAGCGTTCTTGATGTCTACGGCGGAGAATGGGAATTTGATAACTGGTCCGCAATCCTGCACAGGAACCGCGGACAGGACAACGGATACCGGATCATGTACGGAAAGAACCTGGTGGATCTGAAGCAGGAGGAGAGCATCCTGAACACATACACAGGAATTTATCCGTATTGGCAGAGTGAGGAAACCATGGTGACGCTGCCGGAGAAAGTCGTGCATTCGGCGGCAGCGGCAAACTGGCCATACCAGAGGACCGTGGTGAAGGATTTTACTGAGGAGTTCGTGAACGCGCCGACGGTGGCACAGCTACGGAGCTATACAGAATCATTCATACAGCGAAACGAGATCGGAAAACCTTCCGTAAGCCTTTCCGTGAAGTGGGTGAACGCGCAGGATACGCCGGAATATAAGGCGCTCCTGCAGTCGAATGTAGATCTGTGCGATACCGTGGAGGTGTATTTCTCCGCGCTGGGCGTCAGCACAAAGGCGAAGATCATTGAATATGAATGGGACATGCTGCAGGAACGGTATGATTCTCTGGAGATCGGAGACAGGCGGGAGACGCTGGCACTGACCATTGAAGAACAGCTGAAGACCATCAGCATGCTTCCGACGAAGGAACAGCTGAATTCGACAGTGGACCGCGCCACAGGCGTCCTGAACAGCGGCCGCCGCGGGCATGTGATCATCAACCGCAATGCCGAAGGCTGGGCGAATGAGATCCTTTTCCTGGACAATGAGAACCTTTCCGCCGCGCGGAATGTCCTCCGGATCAACATGGCCGGGATCGGATTCAGTTCGACAGGATATCAGGGACCATATTATCAGAGCTGGACCATGGACGGACATTTCTCCCTGGGCGGCGTCAACAACGCCTATGGAGATTTCCAGATCCTGGACGGCAGCGGAAACCCGCTGGGCGAATGGGACAAGGACGGCCTGAAGTTTTATGATAAGGCACAGCGGATCCTGATGCTCCTGAATCATTCCGGGCTGTTCCTGCGGGACGTCAACGGAAACACGGTGGCACAGATGACGGCCGACGGCCTGAACATCTACAAAGGCACGATCAGCGGCGTGACCATCGACATCGCCCGCGGAAACGACATAGGCCTGTATTGCGACGGCACACGATTCCAGTTTGGAGATTTTGAAGTAAATGACGATTACGGCCGCCAGATCCTGGAGTCAACAGACGAAACGACAGGCATGGGCGGCACGCCGGACAGCGCCGGCGGCCTGTATTTCTGGGCTGGCTGGCATTCAGACAACGATTACGGCCTGGTGGTCAACGATGCCGGCGCCTATGTGATGTATGGAGGGACGCCGTACAACATTGGGGAACAGATCCATTACATCCTCACGAACTGCTGTGGGGGCGGATGCTCAAGTGACGGATGTGATTGCGATTCCTATGGATGCGATGATGAAGAGTGTCCTGGATACGGCGGCAGTGGATGTATTCCGGAAGGCGGTGAATGTCCGTCGGACGCATGCGGAAACTGCGACGGAAGTGATGGCGGATGTGGATCAGGCGAAGAAGTCACGCCATGCCCAAGCTGTGATAATGCGGAGTAAATCATGAAGATCATAAGAAAAGCGAACGCGGCGAAGCTGGACGCGATTGGATTTCAGCATCCGGAGCCGGGAATCATTTATGTGTGGAATCCCTCCCTGATCAGGGAGGGAAACGCGGTGTTCAATCCGCTGACAGAGGAGGCGGCGCTGCTTTCTGGCGCGCCGGAGATCTCAGAGAAAGAAAAAACGGACCTGGTCCGCGGGTGGTATCTGGTGCCGCATGGGTTTGACGTCAAAACGATCTCCCATCAGATCCGGCAGCGGATGATCAGGGCGCAGATCGCGCCGATGGCAACAACTGGATACACCATATTCACCACGACAGGCTGTAATGCATGCTGTGAATACTGTTTTGAAAAAGACTATGAGCGCATCGACATGACAACGGAAACGGCGGACAAGGTCGCGGCCTATATCATCCGGACGCACAGCAAGAACCAGGTAACCATTAAATGGTTTGGAGGTGAACCGCTGACAAATAAAAAAGTAATCACACGGATCTGCTCCAGGCTGGAGGAGTGCGGCGTGGCATTTGTTTCTGACATCACCACGAACGGCTTTCTGCTTCCGAAGTGCAAGGATGCAGAGCTGACAGCCTGGCATCTTCGGAGCGTTCAGCTGACGCTGGATGATACCGGCGAAGAGTATGAGCGCATCAAGGGCCTGCCGGCGGGAGCCTACAAAGCATTGCTGAAGACCGTGGACAGGCTGAACAGCCTGGGCGTCAGGTCCATCATCCGCATCCATTACCATCCGGAGGAGGGACTTGAACCGTGTTACAGGATCCTGGACGATCTGAAAACGCACAGCGGCGTCTCCATGTACGCGCGGATCCTGTACGAAGAGGAAAAACCAGAGCATTATGAGAAACTCCTGGAGCTGGAAGGCAGCATGATCCAGGAGGGCATGATGCGGCCGAAGTTCCCGCCGTATGCTGCCGGGACGCATTGCATGGCAGACCGGAAGAATCACGCAACGATTGGACCGGCTGGAGATCTGTCCCCGTGTGAACATTACGCCTATGGGCCGGAAATGTACGGCACAATATTCGACGGGACCACAAAAAGCGCCGTGCGCGCACGCTGGGCGGAGCGCGAAAAACACAGCAGACTGGCGTGTGAGACCTGTCCGCTTTATGCCATGTGTGAAAAGATCGTCCTCTGTCCGGCAGAAGGCAAATGCGGCAGCGGATACGCTGATTATAAGATCAGCCAGATCCGCCGGGCGCTCCGGAACGCCGCGGATCAGCAGACAGAGCAGAAAAGCAAGGCCAGCGCCATGAGCGCGAATGAAGGAAAAAAAGCAGATACCGGCAGCGGCGTGGTGCCGTGCGGCGTGTGCTGAGAAAGGAGCAAAAAAGTGGTAATCGGTACACCAACAGTTTTAAACCTGATTCCGGGCGGCGTAATGAAAGTCATCCATGTGAACCAGGTGAATGAAAACATTGAGATCCAGTTCAGGATCATGAACGGCGCGCAGCCGTTCAATGTGCCGGAGGGCGTATCCTGCACGATCCGCGGGACGAAGGGCGATAATTTCGGATATGCTGCGGATGTGGCCGTGACGGCCGGAAGTAATGTCGTCACGGTGACGCTGACGGAGCAGCTGACGGCAGTGGCCGGTACCGGGAATGTGTTTGAATTGGTATTCGTTGGATCTGCAGATGATATGAAGGTCTCAACGGAGAATTTCATCCTGGCGGTGGAACGGGCCGCGCTGGGAGAGGATACTGTCATTTCTGATTCAAATCTGGCATATGCAGATCAGGTCCTGGATCAGCTCCAGAGCGTGGGCGCAGTCAATGCCCAGGTGCAGCAGAATAAGGCAAACATTGCCGCAGAGATCATGCGTGCCACGGCAGCGGACAATACACTGCAGAGCAATATCAATGAAGAGGCTTCCACCAGGGCAGCGCAGGATGCGATCCTGTCTGCACGGATGGATACTTTTGCATCTCTTCCTGACGGAAGCACTGCCGGGGATGCGGAACTTATGGACATCCGTGTCGGTGCTGACGGTGTTACATATCCGTCCGCCGGGGATGCTGTCCGGGCGAATGACTCTCGGTTAAAGAGCCAATTAAATGGGATTCTTTCTGACAATGCTCTTCATGCCACGGTACAGACCACAACGCATAGTGGTGGATATAACGAACCGATATTTTTGCATAGGACATTGCGGAAAGGACAGACCTATAAGTGCAAGATTATATCATCACTTAGCGCAGTCCTTTACTTCCGGGTAATTGGAAGCAATGGCACACAGATTGAGTCACAGGCATTGAACCGGGGCATAGGTGTTACTGAAAATATTGAATACACAGCGTTGTATGCACCTTCTGTGGATATAGTAGACTGCAGTATTGTTATTTACAGACCAGCAACCTATGACGGTGTGCTTACTGTATCCTTTGAGTGCATTGATCCTTCTGTGACAGACCTGTTTTCACGAGGTTATAGGGATAATCTGTATGTACAGACACAAGCGGTTGAAGGGCAATTAGATACAAGCGGAAATATTATTACTGTTGCAAATGCAAGGACAACTGATTTTATTCCCTTGATAGGGGAATCTGCTTTTACCATACAGTATTGGGGTGCGTATGCACCGGAAAACATCAAACTGCGGTTTGATGTCTGCTATTATGACAGCACAAAAACAATGGTCAGTAGCAGAGTCGTGTTTAACAATGCGTCAATAGAAACGCTTGACTACTACAGCATAATTCTTCAGTCCATCCCGTCTAATGCATCGTACATCAGAGTCAGCTTTAAGGCGCGCAACGGATTTAGGCTGATGTTAAACTATGGTGCGTATCTGCTTGCTTATAAGCTGTCCGATGCAGATCAGACATACTATAACAGCAAAACGAATACCATAGACTACACTATATCCATAACGCATCAGGTAAAGGGCATCAATCACCGTGGTTGGTATGATGCACCAGAAAACACATTGCCAGCGTTTCGGGAATCAAGGCAACGTGGTTTTGCGTATGTGGAAACAGATGTCAGACAGACGTCTGACGGTGTTCTGGTGCTTCTGCATGATGACACCATCAACAGGACGGCACGGAACGCAGACGGTACAGAGATAACAAACACTATCAATATTGCGGACATCACATATGCACAGGCATTGACTTATGATTTCGGAATTTACAAGGGGCAGAAATATGCCGGGACAAAAATCCCCACACTCGCACAGTTTCTTGATCTGTGCAAGCGCATCGGCCTGATTCCATACCTTGAGATTAAGGATGTTGCACCCGATCTGACAAGAGGGATTATCAGCGCGGTAGATGACCGTAATATGCGTGACAAGGTAATTGTAATTAGCTCCTACTGGATTATACGGCAGATGGTCGAAGGTATTGGGTGCAGGGACATCCGTGCAGGGATTGTGTTTTTTAGTGCATTAGATCAGACAACCCTTGAAGGATATTTGCCTTATGTAAAAACCGATGAAAACGATTTATTTGTCACATCATCATCTTACACAGATGCTGATGTAGCGGTTTGTAAAAACTTGGGCATACCTCTGGGGGCATTTATGCTTGATACGGAGTCTGCGATTACCGCATTAAATCCGTATATAACAGCGGTAACCAGTAACAAGCTGAATGCATCAGTAGTCTTGTATAATGCCGGGATGTCCTAAAGGGCGCTTTACAAGCGAATTAGTACGCGGCAATGTATGCCGATATAAGTAACTGTAAGTCAGGGCCGACGGATCATTCCGCCGGTCCTTTCATATGGAGGGATATGAAAAATGTGGGATTTGTTTCTGTCGGAACTGAGGAATAACGTATGGCTCCAGACGGCAGCGCTCTGGGTAGTCTTCGACACAATTATGGGGTGCTGCCGCGCAGCATATCAGCATGAATTTAATTCCAGTTTTGGAATCAACGGCGGGATCCGCAAGGCCGGCATGCTGATCAGCCTGGTGTTCCTCATGTCGTTCGACGTATTAAGCGGATTCAATCTCCTGAAATTCATTCCGGAGCAGTACCGCGCAGTCTGGAACTGCCCAAAGATCGGAACCGGGGAATTCTTCTCAGCGCTTTATTTCGCGTATGAGTCGATCAGTATCATGAAAAATATGTATAAGCTGGGCATTCCTATGCCGAAATGGATGAAGACGAAAATGGAGAAGTTCCTGAAAGACATGACCGGAGAGCTGAAAAGCTGAAGGAGGGACAAATGACGGAAAATGATATCATCATCTGCGGACACGGATCAAATAAGCCTTCGACGAAGAACATGCGTGAGTATCTGACCACAAGATACAACACGATAGCGAAGAAAAACGGAAAGCGGAAGCAGCTGGTGGCGGTCCGGCGCCTTCGGAGTCTGACGGATCAGGGCAGATCCGCGGCACATGATCTCTATCGCACGATCCTGGGCAGGAATTTTTACAATCAGGATCTGCGGGAATATGTGTATCATCCGTATTCAAATGGTATCTACTATTCGGACTGCAGTTCCAGCCAGATGGCCACGCTGCAGCTGGCAGGATTCCAGACCGGCGGCCTCCTGAACACGGCCGGGATTTATCAGTCCTCAAAGTTTGAAGACGTTCCTGTGATAATCGAGAACGGACATGTTAAGAATCCGGAGATCCTGAAAGTTATGGATCAGCTCCTGTTTGTGGGGAACGATCCGGACAGGCCTCTTCAGATCGGCCATGTGGAAAGTATCTATGAAATGCCGAATGCATGGGAACCGGAAACCTTCCCGCGCTGGATCTATGACGCGGGGAAATGGTATTACAGGGAAGCGCCTGGACAGAACACACATGGTTGGAAGGATATCAATCATCACAGATATTATTTTGACCAGAAGGGCGTGATGCTGAAGGACTGGCAGCGGATCGGCGGAAAATGGTATTATTTCCATCCGACGGCCGGCGCTCAGTTTGAGGGCGCACTGTATCACCAGGCGGACGAAACCGGCGCGCTGGAGATCTGGCGTATTGATTAAATGTTTCATCAGCAGTTTCAGAAACTGCCGGAATACCGCAGAAATCAGCGGTTTGATTCGATGACTTTTAATCAAGTTGTCGCGGGTTCGAGTCCCGCGTGGCTCATGGGTAAGAAAATGGCGGAAATCCTGCAAATGCGCGGGTTTCCGCCATTTTTTCGTTGTTTCCAATGTAGGCTATTGTAACCGATTGTAACCGATTGTAAATGTTTCACCATGGTTTCAGATGCCTTTTTCAGGGGCGTGGTTTCATTTTGGTTTCACGGTAAACACTGCAATTCTATAGCAACTTTATAGCAATTTTATGGCATTGACATAGCAAAGGACCGGGAGAGATCCCGGTCCTTTTTTTAATTCAAAAAACAGGCTTTTATTAAACTAAGTGAGTTTATAAATCAAATTAATTCGTTTTATTAAACTAAAACGCATTTTGTTTAATTAAGAATCAGAGTGCAATGGCAGCGGCCACGGCAGCGGGCGCGTTCTCTTTTTCCTCCAGCAGATGGGAGTAAACATCAATGACCATCTTTTCAGTATCTCCCAGGAGCTGGGCGATCTTCTTCGTGGAGAGCGTGCGATTATAACAAAGCTGTGTACAGTAATTGTGCCGGAAGACGTGGGCCGTCAGATCGGAGATCACGCGGATCTGGTTGGTGCCGCCGGCGGCCGCGTTCATGGCCTTCAGGATCGCCTCCCACATGCGGCGGTATCCGGTGGCGGTGATCATGCTGCCGTATCTGGTGTGAAAAAGATATTCGCCTTCCAAAGTGGGGAGATATTCCCGGAGGTAGTCCGTCAGAAAGGCGGGCATGGGAAGAGTCCGGATCCCGTTCGCGCTTTTCGTTCCCTTGATTGCGGGAGTATTGGAAATAAATTCCAGAGATCTGCAGACGCGCAGTTCTGAGCGCGCCAGGAGAATATCCGACTTTGTGAGCGCAAGCGCCTCCCCGCGCCGGAGGCCGCAGCCGTAAATGATCAGCACGAAAGCCTTCTGCATGGGCGTGAAGTCCGCCGTGGAGATGGCGCGCTTCTCCAGATCCGTCAGGGGGCGTTTCTCCGTGGGCAGATATCTGGGGATCGCCACGCTGCAGATGCTCCGGACAGACGATTCCGGGAGCAGATGATCATCAACGGCAGCATTCACGATCTGTTTAAAGGTCATCTTGATGACCTGACAGGTCCGGGGTTTGTCCAGGGCTGAATTGATGAGCATCTGCAGATGTGTTTTCCGAAGATCCGCCACGCGGACGCCATCCAGCGGGGCGAAATGCTTCCTGATCGCGTTCTCATACATGGCCTGAGTGTTCCGTTCCCGGACGGCCTTATATGTCCGGAGCCATTCCCGGCAGTAGTCCAGGAACAGCGCGTCTGATGATTTCACGAACTGCCCGGCGGCAACACGGGCATTATATTCGCTGACCATCCGTTCCAGCTCCTTCGACGATTTCCGCGTCCGGAGCATCACATAATGTTTTCGCCCGTTCTCATCTCTGGATCCATCCCAGACGCGGGCGGCAAAGTAACCATCTTTGCCCTGTGAGTATTTTGCTTTTGCCATCCATTTCCCTCCTATGGTGAAAATTATGTGGTCAAGAAGTCTTGTGCAAAAAGAACACACGTTCTATTATAAGGACGGGAGAGGGGTGATACAAGGCATGAGAGACACAAAAACCGAGATCATCGCCATGGTGTCAGGAATTTCTGACAGTAGGAAGCTGGAACTGATCTATAGGTTCCTGATCAGGATCCTGCAGAGGTAAAAGAAGGAGTAATCCGCGCGGATTACTCCTTTTTGTTTTGGAATTCCTCAAGAAAGGCATTGATCCATTTCTCAAAGGCTTCCCATGTCTGATCATCCATCCGCGCCAGCGCGGAGATCAGGCGCTTCTTGAACGCATCATCATCCACGTTCACCAGATCCGCGGCGAAGTCGACGATCGCCTGGTCCGGTGTCCTCTCCTCAAACATTTCTCCCTCGCCGGTCCGCAGCCATTCCTCCCGGATGTGGAATTCACGGCACACAGATGTCCGGAGCTGGGAAGAAACGGCATTGATGCCGTTTTCTACCTGGCTGAGAGAATTGCTTTTCATTCCAATACGTTCACCAAACTTTTCAAGAGTCAGTCCGAGAGTTTTACGGACTTCTTTAATTCTTTTGTTCTCGTTATTCATTCCGGTTCCCTCCTAAGAAAAAAATAGCACACAAAGAAGACACATGCAAGAAAAATTTCTTTCAAGGAAATTTTCGGTTGACAATAATCTTTAAAAGATGTATGGTTTTCCTGTAAGGAAATTTTGAAGCGGAAAAAGAGGTGGCAACAGATGGCAAGGCTCAGAGCTATAGCAGAACAGCTGAAGGGTACGGCGGAGGAAGGCGTCGGCTGGTTAGTGGTCTGGAAGACCGGGAAGAACTGGAACGGGACAGCGGTATGGCCGGATTACATAGAGCAGTCATGCAGCCTGATCCTGGACAAAGAGGACCGGGAGCTGATCCGGGAGATCGTGGAAGAGGATCCGCAGGCCATCCTGGTGAATTCCTGGGTGCATAACCTGGGCGTAGTCGACTACAAAGTCAGCACCATGAAGCTGGAGCAGAATCTGCGCTGGCAGTACAGAGAAGGCACATACATGGCAAAGGATGCACTTTAAAGGAGGGAACAATGAGCGAAGAGAAGAAGAGAGTGATCAAGGCAATCAATGAGGCATTCCCGCGCATGAGCGCGGAGCGCCGGGGGTATCTGCTGGGCTACACGGAGGCCATGGCGGACAAGGCGGACGATGAGAAGAAGGCCGCAAGAGAGAAGGAGGAACAGCCCGCATGAATGAAGCGCTGCCGGTGAAGGGCGTGAAGGTGAACGGCGTGACGGTGAAGGAGCTGAAGGAGTATCTGGCCAATTATAAGGATGATGACCCCATCTGTGTCGTAGGAGCATACAGGGAAAATGATCTGCAGACCAGACTGGTGGACCTGAATTTCTTCGGCGTACTGAAACCGGGTGAATATGAATATCCCATATTTCTGATGGAGATCCAGAAGCAGGAGGAGGCAGCGGAATGAAGACATTGACCGCGAAACAGGTGAAGCGACTGGAGCCGGGAACAGATGTGTATCTGGTGAATGATAAGACCGGACAGCGCGGGAGCATGTGGGTGATCCAGAACGGCAGGAAGAAGATGCTGCGGGGAATCGTGAACGTGCTGGAAATCAAGGACAAGGAAGGCTGGCACTATGAAATTGACGAGGATAAGAAGGATGAATGAGAACGAAGAAAAAGAGATGGACGCAATGCGGAAGGATCTGGAGCTGATCGCGGACTATGCGGAAGCGCTGAAGAATGTCACGAGTTATTTGCTGGATGGAGTCCAGGAGGGAATTATAGTTCGTCTGACGCTGGACGAGATCATCAAACGCGCCACGGGGAAATACTGATGGGCGCGTGGGTGTTCAGGATCCTGGCGGCGGTGGGTGTCGTAACAATCATTATGTTCCTGGCATTTATGGCAGCAGTTTATTCGGAATGGATCGGTGAACAGTGGGAAAGTCAAAAAAAGCCCGCCGAAGATCTGAAGCCGGACGAAAGCCTGAAGCCGGATATGATGCGGGGATATGCATTGATGACCAGGGAAGAGATTTATTTCACGGACGCGCCGAATCTGGATAAGGCTATGACGATTGTAAAGCTGGACAGGTATGGAGTTTGAAAGACTGATCGCGGAGTGAAAGGCCCGTGGGAAATGGTGGTGGAAAGACATGATTAAGTTTCCGAAACCTTTTATGCGCGCCAGCGAACTGATAAAGATGGGGATCCCGTCGGAGCTGATCGTCCGGGCATACGGTGACAAAAATCAGAAGTTTGCCATGAAGATCAATCCGGCAAAGCGGAATTCTCCGATCCTGCTGGACACGGCGGGATTTGCGGAATGGATGGCGCGCCAGATAGACGCACAGGTGAAGGGCATGGAAAGATAACCGGCAGCAGCCGGATGAGGAGGAGAGTGTGAAAGCGTACAAAGGTTTTGACAAGGAAATGAAATGCAGAGGCTTCCAGTACGAAAGCGGGAAGGAATACGAAACGGAGAAGGCAGAGCTGTGTAAAACCGGGTTTCACGCCTGCTCCGTTCCGCTGAATGTGTTTGATTACTATCCGCCGGGAGAAGGCAGCAGATACTGCGAGGTGGATCTGGAAGGCGTCACGGATGAGCGTGAAGACGACACAAAAATCTGCGGGACGAAGATCTCAGTGGGTGCGGAGATCGGGATCCGCGGGCTGATCAAAGCGCATTTTGATTATGTGCGGGAGAAAGTCACGGAATCCGTGGCAAAAGGAGATTCTGAAGCTGTAGCCGTAGGAAATGAGAAAGCCGCAACCGCCGGGGACAGGGGAGCCGCAACCGCCGGGGACAGGGGAGCCGCAACCGCCGGGGACATGGGAGCCGCAACCGCCGGGGACATGGGAGCCGCAACCGCCGGGGACAGGGGAGCCGCAACCTCACGGGGCAGGTCCCGCACAGGCAAAAATGGTTTCGCAATCGCCAGAGGGAACGGCGTAAAGGCATCCGGAGGAATAAACGCAATTCTGGTGCTGGCGGAAGAAGAGGAAGAAAGCTATCAGATCAAATTCTGGAAGGCATTCGTGATTGACGGAAAGAAATACAAGCCGGGAGTATGGTACACGCTTGACGATTATGGCGAAGTTGTGGAGGCGGAAGGTGAAGCGGATGAATGAGAACAGGAATCTGATCAGCATGCGGCAGCGGCGCATGATCCGCCAGCTGAACAGGGAGATCCAGGCGCGGAAGGAACGCAGGTCTGTGGCGCGGAAGGTATTCGCCGTGATCATGACGGTCTGTGCGGTGATCCTGGGACTGCTGATTATGGTGGGCGCTGCGGAGATCCGGGCGGCGGAGGAGGCACAGGCCGCGGTCCTTCGGAGGCACAGGATCACCAGCCAGAACATCACAGCGCAGTATCCGCATTCTCCGAATGCCGGACTGCAGCCGGAAGATCCGTACATGGTGGAGTCCCTTCCGGATGTGCCGCCGGATCACGGAGAACCGCCGGAGGCCATTGAGGTTGTTTCCAAAGTGGAAATAACCACTGCCGAAGCGCTCCCGGAGGAGCGCTGGGAGTCCATGGGCGTCTGGAAGCTGACAGCGTACTGTCCTTGTGAGAAGTGCAACGGCAGGGGACGCGCCTGGAAAACGGCGTCAGGCGCTCCCATGGTGGTGGGCAGGACCGTAGCCGTCGGCGGCCTGCCGTTCGGAACGGAACTGATGATAAACGGCCAGACCTATGTGGTGGAGGATCGCGGGGTGCATGGCCATCATGTGGATATTCTCCACGAAAGCCACGCTGCGGCGAACCGATTTGGAGTAAAGAGAGCGGAGGTATTCATTAAGCGATGAGGAAGATCTTATGTGACAGATGCGGCGCGGAGATCCCGCTGAAATCAAGAATCGGATATGTGGCTGTGAACTGGCGGGCGCCTTCGGATGAATCCCTTATGTATGAGAATCCTTATGAGGGATACGACTTCTGTGAGCAGTGCATGCATGACATCGTGGAAGTGATCGACAATGTTGTCCTGTGCAAGGAAGAGGACAAGACCGAGCAGGAAACGCCGGAAGAGCTGGCGCGAAGGTTTGTGAATGCGATGAAGGAAGTATCCGCGCCGGAACCGGAAGAACCAGAAGAGGCGGAATCTGGTTCTGAAACTGACGTGGAACCGGACATTCAGGGAGCAGTGGAAAAGACCGTGAAGAGCACAGAGGCAGCGGTCGAGGCATGGAAGGACATGACACAGAGCGCCGACGCGGCTGCGGAAGACATCCAGGCGATGGCGGCGGAAGCACGGCAGGCGGCGCCTCTGGAATTCCCGGAGGACACGGAGGAACTGGTGGGACGCCTGGCAGACAATCCTCCGCCGAAGCGGTTTGTAAATCTGAGAGAGCTGCGGGAGCTGGTGAAGGCCGGGAAGAAACCGAAGGAGAGCGCGGAACACTTCGGCATCAGCGTAGCCAGTTTCTACAACTACAGGAAAAGAGCGGAAGCGATGTGGAACGCGGGGAAGCTGTGAGATCTGACTGCGTGATCAGGAGAAGGGAGATGGAGGAGTGAACAACGGAGACAAACTGATTTATCTGAAGCCGGAAGAACTTTATCCGCATCCGGACAATCCGCGCCTGGACATCGGAGATATTACGGAGCTGGTGGAATCCGTGAAGGTGAACGGGATCCTGCAGAATCTGACAGTGATCCCTGGAAGAAAAGGGACGCCGGAAGAGATGGAGCATATAAAGGCGCTGCGCGAAAAACTGGACGCTGATGATAAAGCGCCGAAGAAACTGAAGCGGGAAGCGCTTGAGGAGCTGGATGAACAGATCCGTGATGAGTGGGTTGCCACGGATTACACTGTGCTGATCGGCCACAGGCGTCTGGCGGCGGCGAAGGCGGCAGGACTGGAGACAGTGCCGTGCAAGATCCTGAAGGGAACGAACCGAAATGACCAGATCAGCATCATGCTGCAGGAAAATATGCAGCGCAATGATTTGACCATCTTTGAACAGGCGAAGTCCTTCCAGCTGATGCTGGACCTGGGCGAGACGGTGAACACGCTGGCCGAAAAGACAGGATTCAGTGAAAGCACGATCCGCCACAGGGTAAAGATGGGAGAACTGGATCAGAAACTTCTGAAGGAGCGCGCGGATGATGAAGGATTCCAGCTGAACCTCATAGATCTCTATGAGCTGGAGAAGGTTGAAGATCCGGAGAAGCGGAACAAGATCCTGACGGAAGCATCGTCCTCCAACGATATGAGGTGGAGAATCAGAAATGCGGTGGGGGAGCAGACACGGAGCAGAAACTACGAAAAACTGAAAAAACTGCTCCGGAAGATGAAGATCTCAAAAGCTCCGGATGGAGTGAGCAGGTACAGCAATGATTATGAACTGGTTAAGTGTTTTGTACTGGATAATGACATCCCGGAAGAGATCTCCATCAAGGAAAAGCCGGAGGAAGTCGTATGGGTGGACGGATACGGTGGCCAGATCTGTCTGATGAAGAAGAAAAAGCGCGTGGCCAGAGAGCAAACTGAGTATGATCGCAAAGCTGCAGAAGATAAGAAAAAGCGGAAGCAGCTGATGGACATCATCAAGACCATGGAACGGCGGCGGCAGGAATACATCCAGGAGATCGTGGCCGGGAAGGTAAAACCGCCGCAGGAGGGCACGAAGAACCAGGACGGCATCCTCCGGATCCTGACGGCAGCGGAGATTAAAAACCAGAATGAATTTTTGTCTGAATCAGCGTGGTACGGGTATGTCCTGGGAAAAGAAAAATGGCAGGTGAAGCCGGAGGAAAGAGACGGGAAAGCATTTTCTTCGCCGCTCATCATCCAGCATCTGGTGATCGCGGGACTGCTCTGTGCAAATTCCGACAGCTTTATGGAATATCCGAATCTGTATAAGCCTGAGAGAGTGGAAAGCGTGAAACTTCTCTATGACGCGCTGGAGATGTACGGATACCAGCTGGAGGAGGATGAAAGAAAAGTGCTGGACGGCACACATGAGCTGTATGGCAAATGGAAATGATCAGGAGGCGGAAGGCGTCAGCGGGTGCAAATCCCGGGCCTCCACTATGGCGAAAGCCAGAGAGCGCCGGAGACGTCCGGCGTGATATCTGCAGATAGCATAAATGGAAGTGCGTTCCGTGAGAGCGGGAGCGTTGCCGGTTCGAGTCCGGCCTGCAGATCTTGCCCAGCGACCCAGGGCGGTGCAGAAGCAGACGATGTCATGCGGCACAGAAGAATAGGGACGCATCTGTGGTGGCGGAAAAGGTAGACGCGTAAGACGTAGGATGCCGACTGACTGTAGATAAGTCGCAGGCTGGCATTATGCAAGGTGCAAATCCTTGCCCACAGATTTGCCCAGCAGACCGGGCGTAGCGGTTAAGTATGCGCTGTCAGTGAGAATAGATCTGCAGTGCCGCCGGGGTGACCGTCAGCTCGCCCGGCGGCATCTCAAAGAGGCAGCGGCATGGCTTAGAACTGATATGAGCCGAGAAGGAAGGGAAGGGAGATGAGAAGCAAAGCAGAGGAAACGGAGTAGAAGGGAGTTGATTTGAAAAGGCAAAGCAAAGATCAGCTGTGCACGGCAACGGCATTGATAAGCATGGATGTGGCGAAGAACTGCGCTGAAACGGATGAGCAAAGAATAGCCAGGAGAGGAGAAGGAAAAGAGAGGGACGTGAACTGAATAGCTAAGGAAAAGTGAAGAATGGCTGAGAGCGGAACAGCAGCGACCAGAAAAGGAATCGTGTTGAAACGAGATGATCAGTTCAGATCCGCGGAGGCATAGCATCGCATCGCTGGGAGATGAAAGGGAAGAGATATGATGTGTTCCGAAGAGCGAAGGCGAAGAGACGAGATGCAAAGACAAGCATTGGAATCGAGTTGAGAGGCAACGGCAGTGAGCTGAAAAGAGAAGAAAAGGCGCAACGAAGAAATGTAACGCAATGGAAAGGAAAAAGGAAAAATGAAACAGATCAGAGTCAGATTAACATTCATATCTGAAATTTTGGGAACACAGCCGGGGAATCAGGCGATCCATACGACATATGTGGCATCAAAGGCGCCGGACGCGGAGAAGATGGCGGACGAAATTGCGGCCATTGGCGCTGAGATGGTGACAGAAAAGACCATGACCATCTTCCCGCGGAACGCCGCAGGAGATGAGATCTTCTGGGCCTATCAGATCAGGGGCTTTTTTAAAACCACACAGCAGACGCTGAATCGTATTTATGAAAAGAAGAAGTTCCCGTATATGACCGCATTCAAAACGAAGATCGACAATCTTGTGTTTGTGAAAGCTACACAGGACAGATGGGACGGCCGGGAGACCGGGATCATCATCCACTATCCGGAAGGAGTGGAAGAAAGTTATGACTGTGAAAGACCTCTCCGGGCGGAGACGGCACAGGGGCCGCGTGTTGCGCTGGCACATTCGGAGACCTGTCCGGAAGGCAGCTGGATAGAGATGGACATCCTCACCAGGGCGGACGATCTCATGGAGTACGTTCCGGAGTGGCTGAATTCAGGCATCTATTACGGGATCAGCCAGTGGAGGAATGCGGGAAAGGGCCGGTTCGTCTGGGAGCAGCTGGATGATGCCGGGAACGTGATCGGAGGAAATAAGTGTGATTGAAGTCAGCATAGACAGAGAGGAGCTGATGCGGATCCGCGGCAAGGCATGGAGCATCCGTCCGGGAGAACCGCCGCCGGGCGTGTACATCGGAAGACTGCACCAGAATGGAATTGAATACCAGTATTTTCAGGACAGCTCTGGAGGGTACTGGTACAGAAGATTTCCGGAATATGATCCGGAGAAAAATAAATAGGCATCCGGTTGCCGCCGGATGCCAGGAAAAGATGGTGGTGTACAAGAATACTCACAAGTAAATTGTACACCATCAACCTATGGAAAGCAAGGAAATGCGCGGGATTCCGGGCAATGAACCGCCTTGATTAAACCATTAACTTTAGGGAGCGGATGATGTACAAACGTGTGACCTACCAGATGGATGATATTCGGATGGTGTCGAAATATTATCCTGGGAATTTCGGAGCGCCGGGAGTGAAGAGAGCGGACAGGCGGCACAGGACGCCGGAGGAGATCGCGAAGAACAATGAGCGCATCCGGATCAGGAAGCTGCAGCGGATCATTCTGGCGAATTTCAGGACAGGCAGGACGGTACATCTGACATACAGGAAAGAGGAACGGCCGGAGAGCATCGAAGAGGCGATGAAGCAGAGGAAGGCATTCCTGAAGAAGATGCGGAAGGAGTGCCAGAAGGCAGGCATTGAGTGGAAATTCATCATCGTGACGGAAAAGGGCAAGCGCGGACAGGCGCTTCACCATCATATGATCATTGAAGACATCAAGGAGCCGCTGGATCTGCTGCGGACCATTTCCAGAATGTGGACACATGGCCGGGTGAATTCCACGAAGATGGTGGAGGATGAGGATGCTTTCTATACGCTGGCGGATTATCTGCTGAAGAAAGAGACGAAGACCGGGGGCGGGACAACATATTCACGTTCCAGGAATCTTGTGATTCCGGAACCGAAGACGGAGATGATCCGGCGGAAGAAGTGGACACGGGAGCCGAAGGCGCCGGCCGGGTGGTATGTCGTGAAGGGATCCGTGTGGAATTCATTCACTCCGGGCGGGTGGCCTGTGCAGAGGTATATGATGCGGAAAATTGAAGAGGATAAAAGTGCCATGAGATCGCGAGATACAAGACTGCGAGGCACTTCAGGAGGACTGAGATCATGACCTGTTTTGTGGATATTACGACGGCATTCCGGGGAGGACAGCGCGGCAGCGGCACGGCGTCCGTAATCATCTGGACGGAGAAAGCCGGGGAGAGGCATGAAGCCGGTCCTTTTTATGTGTCTGTGGTGGATGAGACGCGGAACCGCCTGGCGATCCTGGCGGTGAATGAGGCGCTGAAGCATTTCACAAGACCGGGACAGGATATCATCATCCGCATGCGGGAGACCTATGTGAGGGCAAATCTCCAGTATTTGGATGGATGGCATGAAAAAGACTATCAGAAAAAAGGAGGGCAGACTGTGGCGAATGCGGACGAATGGCGGAAGCTGTGGATGCACACGAAGAACCAGCGGATCACAGTGGAAGTTGTGAAAGATGCGGCCGTGTGAGATATGCGGAGCGCCGGGGCAGCGGCATCATATCGTTTTCCGCTCACATGGCGGACTGGACATACCTGTGAATTATTGCTATCTCTGCGCCTGGCACCACACAGATGGACCGGACGCGCCGCACAAAAACCGGGCGGCGGATCTGGCGCTGAAGCTGCGGGAGCAGAGAGATCTTCAGAATATGTTCTGGTGCGAGTCGTACCGGATCGCGGAGATCGCGGAGATCATTGGCATGTCCAGGCGGACACTGGCGCGGAAGATGCGGACCGTGCCGGCCGTGCTGGGCGAATACAGGCGCGAGGACATTATTAAATTCATCATGGGAGGCAGATTGTATGAAGAACTGCAGGACGGACACCAGAGAAGCGCCGCGGCATCTGCGGACGGATTCATCCTCCTGGATTCCGGTGGGGATCATCACGGGGATGACAGCGGATTAGGTGCGGGAGAAGGGTGAGAGGCAATTCGGAATTGCGGGATATAAGAAATTCTGCGAGGAGTGGAAAGAGATCCAGAAGAACATGATAGGAGTCTGAGATGTGCAAAACAATGTTTGAAGCGGACACAGTGATGCAGAAGCTGATTGATTCCGTCGAAGGGCGGAAGAGGAACGGCGGCGGATTCGTTCCGTTCACGCCGAAGGAGCTGGAGCTGGTGGAGGAGCTGGCGGCCTGGGCGGAAGGGACGCGGTTCTATGTAAGATTCCAGAATGATGCAGAGATGAGCAGCGTGTTCAATCAGCAGCTGGAGAAGATGACGGCGGCAGACATGATGATGTTCGCCATGATGATGTTTCAGAAGAGCAAAAAGGAAGGCTCGGGGATGGCCAGAGTGGCGCTGATCGTTCCGGCACTGAGGGACAAACTGAAAGGAGAAGGATGATGGAAGAAGAAAAAAGGGAGATGCCTGACGGCCTGTTTGAGCAGACCGGCGCCTGCAGATTCTGCGGGCAGATCAAGGTCATGCATACGGCGGAAGAGTGGTCGCAGGAGCGCCTGGACGAAGAGGCCACGCTGACATGCTCCTGCGGCGCGGCGAAGACATACGCATACCGGAAGGAAGCCTATGATAACGCCATGCGGACGATTGAGAAGCTGTTCTCAAAAGAGAACAGGCTGAAGTGGCTGTATAAGGTCGATCTGGATCCGGATCTGAAGCCGCTGATGGTGGAAACCATCCGGCAGATGGAGGCCGGGAGCATCGACAGCGCTTCATTCCAGACCGGGATGGTGGATATCAAACTGACCATGCTCTCCGACGGCAGGATCCGCGTGAAGTGGAATTATAAAGACAAAGGAGAAGCAGACCAATGAACAAAGTGATACTGATGGGCAGACTGACCAGAGATCCGGAGCTGAGATATTCAAACAAAGGGGAGGAGCAGACGGCGATCTGCAATTATACGCTGGCGGTGGACCGGCGGCAGCGGAACCAGGACGGAAGCACGCCGGCGGACTTTATCCAATGCACGGCCTTCGGCAAGGCCGCGGAGTTTGCGGAAAAGTATTTCCGCCAGGGGCTGCGCGTGCTGGTGTCCGGAAGAATACAGACCGGGAGTTATACGAACCGGGACGGCGTGAAGGTGTACACCACGACGGTGATCGTGGAAGAACAGGAATTCGCGGACAGTAAAAAGGACGGCGGCGCTGCAGATCGGCAGCGGAATCAGACCGGAACCGGGCGCGGAGGCAGCGGATACAGAGATGATCAGGGGAAATATCATGATGGATACGGCAGCTATGACAGCCAGAAGCAGGCAGATGAGGGGGTCATGAACGTTCCGGACGGCGTGGAAGACGAAGGGCTGCCGTTTAACTGATGGAGGGCGGAATGAGACTGATCAGATTCATGGGAAGCGCGGAGCTGAGAAAATACCTGAACGGTGAAACACTGACCAACACAACAGAATGGAGGGCAGCGGGACAGGCATCTGATTCCAGAGGATTCTGCTTCTTCGATGACACAGAAATGCCGGAGGAACGGCTACCGTATGTGAGCGGTGTCGTTGACACGGAGCTGGTGGCAATGTTTGAGACTGTCCCGTTTGCAAAGATAGATCTTCATAAAGGTTTCGGAAGATACAGAGACACAGAAAAAGACATGCCGACGCTGGAGGATCTGCTGACATTCACCAATATAAAATTCAAAAAAGTGCGGGAATACAGCCTTACGGAATATAGCAATCAGATCCTGCGCCTGATGAAAGTGGGAAAGCCGGAGAGGCATACGGAAAGCGCCTGGGAAATAAATTGGGGGAAGACATGGTAAAAATATATCTTGCAGGACCGATCAGAGGAGTGCCGGATTATAAAGAGCGGTTTGAAATAGTGCGGAAGCAAATTGAAGAGGATAAAAGCATAGCGCTGGATCCTTCGCTCCTTCCGGAATGTATGGAGCAGGCGGATTATATGCGGATCTGTATGGCCATGATACAGTCTGCAGATGCCATGATTCTCCTGGAAGGCTGGGAAAACAGCGAAGGAGCAAAGATTGAAAAGGCATATGCGGAAATGGTAGGGATTCCGGTCTATCCGCTGGAGAAAGGAAATCAGAATGGGAAAACTGATTGACGTGGACGCGGTAGCGAATGAAATAGACAACATGCCAACTGTGGTCGACGCGAACGGCGCAAAGTACATAGAAAAGACCTGTCTTGGGATAAGAATCAACGCACTGCCGCCAGCACAGCTTGCACAGGACTTGACCAAAGGTTGCACAGATACCATCAGCAGAGCGGCGGTCGTTGATGTCATAAAGGGCGTGGACTGGTATCACCAGAATCAGCACGGCGAAATGGTACACGGCGCAAATGATGATGAGCATCAGGCGTGGTACAAAGCCGAGGACATCTACAAGGCGATTGAAAGCGTGCCGTCCGCACAGCCGGAACCGTTATCCGATGTCTATACGAAAGCAGTATGGACATGGTTAATTGACTACCAAATTAAAGCGGCAGAACTGAAAGGAAGATATACGCCGTATGAAGTGTTGTCGTGGGTAGTAAATGATTGGAGGAAAGAACATGAGCGATCCGATTGACAGACAGGCGGCGTTGGACATTTACGATGATTACAATGTCGCAGTCGAAAATGGGGAGTTGGAAGCGTACAGGAAGCACAGAGAGCGGCTTCTGGAACTGCCGCCCGCACAGTCGGAGTGGATTCCGTGGGACAGCGGCAAGTTTCCAGAAGAATCTGGAACGTATACCGTCACGGCGTATGATGGAGCAACTAAGCGAGTAACATACGCCAAATATCAGAAACGGTTGAAGCGGTGGGAACTGACAGGAGCAAGGGCATATTGGAGAGTGCTTGCATGGATGCCGCATATAGAACCGTGGAAGGGAGAATAGCCATGACAAAAGAAGAAGCAATAAAACATCTGCATACATATTCGTCCACCAATGGCAGTGGGCTGACTACACAGAATCAACACGAAGAAGCTAAGAAGATGGCGATCAAAGCACTTGAAACTCAGTTGCAGTGGATTCCGTGCAGTGAGAGGTTGCCAGAAAACATAAGACCCGTAATCGTTACGTGGAAAAATACTGATCCTGCTTCATATTACCAGTACATTGTCGGAAAACACTTCACAGGAACAGCTTGTTATAAGAATGGTAAATGGTACTGGTACTCAAGCACAACAGAGGACATGCTTGCAGAATACGGTCGGTATGATTCGGAAGAATTTGACGAGGCTATTGAGTGCATTGCATGGATGCCTCTGCCGACACCGTGGAGAGGGGGACAGGGATGACAAAAGAACAAATAGTTAAGTTAGCCATAGAGAATAATTTAGTAGCAGAAGTATATGATATTTTGCATTATATCGTGATAACAGAATTAGGTGCATTGCAAGATAAGTCGGATAGAGTTAATTCCGAATTACGACTTGTTAGGAAGTTTGCCAATGCAAATAAGTTAGATGCGATTAAGGACATTTTGTCCGATGGAGGAGATAATGAAACTGCTGATTGAGATACCCGAAAAAACGTATCGCATGATAAATGCAGGATTATATGATTATGGTGATATGAATGTAATTATTCAAAACAGCATACCACTCGACAAGATAAGAGAGAGAATTAGCCTTGAAAAATTAGGATATGCACCGAGTGCAGGGTATTACAAAGCAATCGTTAAGGTATTGCAGATTATCGACAAGTATCGCTGCATGGAACCGACGGGAAGGAGCGCAGGATGATACTGATTGACATACCGATGCCTGAACGGTGCATTGATTGCCCATGCTGTGAAATCTTCGGAGTGATGAAAGAATGTAAGGTGTTGAACATATCGCTCAATGACGTCAAAGAAAAACCGATTATATGTCCGTTAAGAGAGGTGCAGACATGAACCGATTAGAACGCGTGGCAATAACCATAATTATGATGGTGTTTATGATGATTGGATGCGCGAAGGTCGAAAACGCAGAGCCCAAAGAGAAAAAAGTGATAAGTAGATTTGTTCAGGTAGAGATAGCATCAACCTGGAGAATCGTGGCAGATAAAGAGACGGGAGTAATGTATGCCGTGTCATGTGGTGTATATAACAACGGAACTTTCACGCTGTTGGTTGATGCAGACGGCAATCCGCTGATTTACAAAGGAGGCCGGGATGGTACTGATTAACATACGCATGCCGAAGGACTGCATGGTGTGTCCGTGCAGTTTTTACAACCAGCTGGGCCATTTCTCCGGATGCGAAGCTGTTCCGGGAAAACGGTATGCTGTGATGGAAGATCCTGAGTATGCGAATTCATCCGGGCGGCCAGAATGGTGTCCGATGAAGGAGGTGCAGGAATGACATTCAGGGAGATTCTGGAGCAGACCGGAGAGGCTGCCGTTCTGGAGCAGACTGCGGAGGAATGCGCGGAGCTGGCACAGGTGTGCCTGAAGATGGCGCGGAAGTTCCGGGCGGAGAATCCGACGCCGGCAGCGGAAGAGGAGATCTGTGAGCGCATCCATGAGGAGCTGGCGGATCTCATGACATGCGTGGATGTCCTGATAAACATTCCATGGATCAATACAAAGAAAGTGCAGGAGATCCAAATCAGGAAGGCGCGGAGGTGGGAAGAAAGGATTCTGCAGGAATGACGGCAAAGGAATATCTGTCACAGATCCGGAAGGCGGAGATCATGATCCGGATCCGGGCGCAGGAACTGCAGAAGCTGAAGGAAGACACAGCATATATCTCCGCGATCAGATATGACAAAGTCAGGGTTCAGACATCTCCGGACGGCAGCGGAATCAGCAAGGCCGTGGAGGATTCCGTGTCTCTGCAGCTGGAGATTGAAAAGCGCATCCAGAGACTGACGAAGAAGCGGCACGACATCATCACGCAGATCGAAGGGCTGGAGAATCCGAATTATATCGAACTGCTCAAGCTGAAGTATATCGACGATGAGAGATTTGAGGCCATCGCGTGCAGCATGGGATATTCCTATGGGCGGATAGTCCACATGCACGGTGAAGCACTGCAGGCCTTCGGACGGAAGTATCTGGGGCAGTAAGTCAGCATCAAATAGCAAGACAGCTTGTGTTTAAACTGATAAGCTGATAAAGGCGAACATCACGAAAGAGCGGCGGACCATCAGATCGGTGGTCCGCTTTGCTGTGCAGGAAGCTATGGCATTCAATCACGAAAACGACGATTTTTACCAGGGAACGCGCTGGAAGATAATGCGGCAGCGGATCCTCAGAAGAGATAAATACATGTGCCAGAACTGCCGGAGATACGGACGGCAGCGGGAGGCTACAGAGGTCCATCACATTGAGCATCTGGAAGATCATCCGGAACGCGCGTATGATCCGAAAAACCTTGTGTCTCTGTGCCATTCGTGCCACAACGCACAGCATCCGGAGAAAGCCAAAGTTATGAACAAATGTCGAAAAATGTGGATAAGTGGATAGCCCCGCCCGGTCCTGGTCATCTGGACGCGCCTTCCGGCCTGTGGCGAGGGTGGACACTTCCAACTCTGAACCGTTTTTTTAATTATTTTCCCCAGGGAGATGCAAAAATGAACGCTGATGAATGGAAAAGGGCCATCCGACGGGCCACAAAAGCGGCGGGAACGTACAAAAAAACGTTCGACGCGCCGATTGATGCCCTGGCGAAGATCCTGGACCAGCGGGACCGCGTGTATCAGGAATTTCTGGACGGCGGAGCCGTGCCTGTGGTCGAACGGGTGTCTGACCGCGGCGCGAAGAACAGCGCTAAAAATCCGCTCCTCACTCTCTGGATGGAACTGAACCGGGACGCGCTGGCATACTGGCGGGAGCTGGGACTTACTCCCAGCGGCCTGAAGCGCCTGAATGAATCGGCCATGGCCGGAGCAAAGGAACAGAGCGCACTGGAGAAGGCGCTGGCGTCCATGACATGAAAAACAAAAACTGGACGGAGGCGATGGAGTACGCGAACAGCATCAGGGAGGGGCGGAAAGTCGCGTGCAGAGATCTGAAGCTGTGTGTGGCCAGGTTCTTTCGGGATCTGGAGAATCCTGACTATGAGATAGATCACAAAGGGCCGGAATTTGTGATCGGCATTATCGAGAAGACAATCTGTCACCAACAGGGTGAAAAGATCGACGGGACGCCTCTCAGGGGGAAGCCGTTCCTGCTGGAGCCGTTCCATAAATTCATCGTTTACAACCTGATCGGATTCAAGCTGAAGGGAACCGACATCGTCCGCTTCCATGAGGCGCTGATCTATATCCCGCGGAAGAACATCAAAACATCATTCGCGGGAGCGCTGGCCTGGGCGTTGTCTCTCTGGTACCGCAGATCCGGTGCAAAGACGTACATCACGGCCGCGGCGCTGATGCAGTCTCTGGAATCCTTCAACTTCCTGGCCTACAACGTGGACCGGATGGGAGAGAACCAGAAGGACGGCGGCCATGTGCATGTCATAGACAACAACAACGAGCATTCCATGGACGCGCAGCTGGCGGACGGATCATTTTTCATCCGCGCGCTGGCGGCAAATCCGGATACACAGGATTCACTGAACTGCAATATTGCCATAGTGGACGAGATTCACGCCTTCAAAAAGCCGAAGCAGTACAACCTTTTCAAGGAGGCCATGAAGGCCTACACGAACAAATTACTGATCGGCATCAGCACGGCCGGAGATGATGAACAGGGATTCCTGGGGAAGCGCCTCATATACTGCCGGAAGGTCCTGGAGCAGATCGTGAAGGACGAACAGTATTTCATTTTCATCTGCTGCGCGGATCCGGATGAAAACGGGGACATTGATTTCACGAATCCGAAAGTGCATGAGATGGCGAATCCCGCTTATGGAGTGACCATCCGGCCGGAGGATATTCTGAACGATTCCCTCCAGGCGCTGAACGATCCGCAGCAGAGAAAGGACTTTTTCGCGAAGTCTCTGAACGTATTCACGAACGCCTTAAAGTCCTGGTTCGACATAGAGGAATTCAAAAGGTCTGATCAGAAATATAACTGGACGCTGCAGGAGCTGGCGAAGCTGCCGGTGCAGTGGTTCGGCGGCGCGGATCTGTCCCGCATGTATGACCTGACGGCAGCGGCACTGTATGGCCAGTATCAGGGCGTGGATATCGTGATCACTCACGGATTTTTCCCGGTGACACAGGCGGCCAGAAAGGCGGATGAGGATAACATCCCGCTTTTCGGATGGCAGGATGATGGCTGGCTGACGATCTGCAACAGTCCGACGGTTAATATATCGGATATCGTGAACTGGTTCATCTCCATGCGGAGCATGGGATTCAAGATCAAACAGGTGGGCCATGACCGGAAGTTTGCCGGGGAGGAGTATTTTCCGGCCATGAAGGCGGCGGGCTTCAACATTATCGACGCGCCGCAGTATTACTATGTGAAGTCCCAGGGATTCCGGCATATCGAGAAGGCCGCGAAGGACGGGAAGCTCTACTATCTCCATTCTGAGGCATATGAATACTGTGTCTCAAATGTCCGGGCGGTGGAAAAAACGGATGATGCTGTCCAGTACGAAAAAGTTCAGCCGGAACACAGAATAGATCTGTTTGACGCCTCAGTGTTTGCGTGCATGAGAATGTGCGAAGCGCAGGCGAAGAGCAAGAAAGCCGCGGCCTGGTGGGGCAGCGGTAAAAGCGAGGTTAAGAAATGACGAAACGAAGGAAGACGGCGCCGCTGGCGCGCGAAGAGCCGAAGCAGAAGCGGAGCCTGGTATGGCTGACCGATTCGGAAGGATTCAAAACACTGGAATGCCGCGGATATACATCCCTGGCACATAATCCGGAAGTCATGACGGCGGTGGATACCATCGCCCGCCTGGTGGGTGCTATGTCCATCCATCTCATGAGGAACACGGAGCGCGGGGATGTGCGCGTGGTGAACGAGCTGTCCAGAGCAGTGGATATTAATCCGAATCAGTACATGACCAGATCCAACTTCATCGCGTGGATCGTGAAAACGCTTTATCTTGACGGCGCCGGCAATACTGTGGTGTATCCGAAGACGTCACGGGGATTTCTCCGGGAGCTGATCCCTATACCGGCCGCGTTCACGTCGTTCATTCCGGACGGAATGTACGGATATCGCGTGTACATTGCCGGGGAGGAGTACAAGCCGGACCGCGTCCTGCATTTCGTGCTGAATCCGGGGAGTTATTATCCCTGGAAGGGCGACGGGTACCGGATGGCGCTCTGGGATGTGGCCAACAATCTGAAACAGGCAGCGGCCACGGAGAAAGGGTTCATGTCCAGCAAGTGGAAGCCTTCGCTGATCGTGAAGGTGGATGCTTTGGTGGATGAATTCGCCAGCCCGGAAGGGCGCCAGAAACTCCTGGAATCCTATGCCATGAGCGGGGAGGCCGGAGAGCCGTGGCTGATCCCGGCGGAGGCCTTCGACGTCAAGGAGGTGAAACCGCTGACGCTGTCAGACCTGGCACTGGCGGACTTTGTGAAGCTGGACAAGCAGACAGTGGCAGCGATCCTGGGCGTGCCTCCATTCGTGCTGGGCGTCGGAGAGTTCAAGAGAGACGCCTGGAACAGCTTTATCAACAGCACCATCATGCCGCTGGCCCAGAACATCCAGCAGGAGCTGACGAAGAAGCTGCTTTATTCGCCGGATCTGTATTTCAGATTCAACTCGAGATCACTTTATAACTATGATCTCAAAGATCTTGCAAGCGTGGCAGATGAACAGTATGTCCGGGGAATCATGACCGGAAACGAAGTCCGGAGCTGGCTGGGACTTCCGCCGATGGACAGCCTGGACCAGCTGGTGATTCTGGAGAACTATCTGCCGATTGACAGGATCGGAGATCAGAAAAAATTAATTCAGGAAGGAGGTGGAGGCGAATGATCTGTAAAAGAACGGCAATGCTGCGGGATGCGGATTTCCAGACACGCGAGGAAGACGGCCGGAGATATATCGAAGGCTATTTCGCCGTATTCGGCGGCAAATACTGGCTGTGGGAAGATGACGGCGGAGCCTATGAGACCATTGAACCGGGCGCGTTTGATCTGGACGCAGACACAGACGTCCGGGCGCTGACGAATCACGACACCACTCTGGTCCTGGGCCGCACCACGGCGGGAACGCTTTCCCTCCGGGTGGATGAGCGCGGCCTGTGGGGCAGCATCGTGATCAATGACGCGGATCAGGATGCGGTGAATGCCTATGAACGCGTAAAGCGCCGGGATGTCTCACAGTGCAGTTTCGGATTCGATATTCTGGCGCAGGCTGTTGAACATACGGACGGCATGCCGACAGTCTTCCGGATCCAGAAGGTGAAGCTGTACGAAGTGAGCATCTGCACGTTCCCGGCCTATGAGGACACGGGCGTGACGGCCAGAAAGGCGGAGCTGGAAGATATCCGGAAGCGCCAGGTGCAGGAGTGGCGCGACGCACTGAAGAAAAGACTGAAAGGAGAATGATATGGCACTTAAGGTTATTATGCTGAGGCATAAAATCGACAAACTGAAGAGTGATCTGGAAGCGCTCCGGGCGAAGGACACGGAGTTCCAGACCAGAGAGGCGGAGCTGGAGGCGGCGATCGGAGAGATCGAGAACGACGAACAGCGCGACGCAGTCGAGGCGGATGTGGACGCCTTCGAGGCAGAGAAGGCAGGACACGAAGAGAAAAAGGCCGGTCTCACTCAGGAGATCGAGGACCTGGAAAACCAGCTGGCGGAGGAGGAGCGGAGGATCCCGCAGCCGAAAACTCCGGAAAAGAAGAAAGAAAGAGGTATGAATATTATGGAGAAAATCAACATCAGAAGCCTGCCGATGTCTCAGCGCGCATTTGATGCGCTGCCGATGGAGCAGAGAACCATCATCCTGGCGGATGAGTCCGTCAAGGCATTCCTGAAGGAACTGCGTTCCATGAAGGGACAGACCAGAGCGATCAGCGGCGGAGAGCTGACGATCCCGGTGTATTTCCTTGATCTGATCTCTGAAAACATGTACAGATACAGCAAGCTGCTGAACCGCGTGAGGATCCGCGAAGTCGGAGGCCAGGCACGTCAGACCATCGCCGGAACTGTTCCAGAAGCTGTCTGGACTGAGATGTGTGCGGCGATCAATGAACTGACCTTTGAGTTCAACCAGGTCACTCTGGACGGATACAAAGTTGCCGGTTTTGTCCCGGTCTGCAATTCCCTTCTGGAAGACAACGACGTCAATCTGGCTTCCTGGATCGTGGAGATGCTTTCCGAATCCCTGGGCCTTGCGATGGATAAGGCAATCCTGTACGGTAAGGGCGCAGCCTCCAAGATGCCGCTGGGTATCGTGACCAGACTGGCACAGACTTCTCAGCCGGCAGGCTATCCGGCATCCGCTCCGGCGTGGGTTGATCTGCATACCAGCAACATCCAGTCGATCGCGGCGAACCTGACCGGGGCAGAATTCTGGTCTGCGCTTACGATCGCCGCAGGAAACACGTTCACCAAATACAGCCGCGGAAACAAGTTCTGGGCAATGAACAGCAAGACCTATGCACTTCTGAAGAGCAAGGTGATCACGTTCACTGCATCCGGTGACATCGCGGCGAACATCTTCGGAATGCTTCCGATCATCGACGGAGACATCGACATTCTGGAGTTTATGCCGGAAGGCGATATCGTCGGAGGTTATGGAGATCTGTACCTGGTCGCAGAGCGCGCCGGCATGACCATCGAAGCGTCCAGAGAGGTCCAGTTTATCCAGGACAATACCGTTTTCAAGGCAAAGCGCAGAGCAGACGGCGAGCCGGTGATCCCGGGTGCATTCGTTGCCATCAATATCAAGGGCCAGTCCGTCACCACGGTGATGACGTTCGCGGCAGATACGGCCAATGATGCGAACCTGGCATCCCTCTCCGGCCTCACTCTTTCCCCGAGCTTTGACGCGGGAACGGTGACCTATACCGCAGCAACCACGAACACGTCTGATACCGTGATCGCGATCCCGGCAAACGACAACGCGCAGGTGGTCATGAAGCTGGGCGCTGATACCGTGAAGAACGGAACCGCAATCAAGTGGGCATCCGGAACCAACACGCTGACTGTGACTGTGAAGAACGGCGCAGCCACGAAGGTTTACACGGTAACCGTGACTAAGAGCTGAGACTGACACGGGGGTACAGATATGACGGACGAAACGATCCTGGCAATGCTGAAGGTGAATCTGCAGATCATTGCGGGCAATACGCTGCAGGATGAATATCTGCGGAACCTGATCGCGACGGCGCGGCAGATGATCACAAGAGAGGGCATCATGCTGACCGATTCGATTGAGGACGGCAATCTGGTGGTCATGTATGCCGCGTATCTGTACCGCAAGCGTGCAGATGATGCGCCTGTCATGCCGCGCATGCTCCGGTATGCGCTGAACAACAGACTTTTTTCCCAGAAGGTGAGCGAATCATGATTTTCGATTCCGGAATGGTACAGATCTGCAACCTCCTGAACACGGCGGAGCCGGGATCAATGCCGAAGGAGGCGCTGGTCCCGGTCCTGTCCGCGTTATTCGGTGAGAGGACAGTCGGATACAACAGGTTTTATCAGGCACAGGGCGTGAACGAACAGGTGGACATGCTGATCAGGATCTGGAGGACCACAGAGGCACGCATCGGAATGTATGCCGTTCTGAGTCATTCGGAGAATGATGGACAGTATAGGATCACAAACGTCCAGCAGATGCTGGACGAAGATGGCCTGAAAGTCACGGATCTGACGCTGCAGAGGATGGATGATCTTTATGAAATCACTGAATAAAATCCTGAAAGGAGTGCGGGACGCGCTCCTGACGGTGACGGATGAATGCTATCACTACAGAAGGCCGCCGAGGCCGAAAAAGAGTTATGTTGTATGGGCCGAAGACAGAGAAGAGGATTCCTTTGAAGCGGAGAACCGGAAAGGTGAACAGCAGCTCCACGGGACCATTGACTACTACGCATTTTTTGAATTCGACGAAAAGGTGGACATGATCCAGGAGGCGCTGAACGACGCCGGCATAGGTTTCCGCCTAAATTCAGTCCAGTATGAGGACGAAACAAACCTGATTCATTACGAATGGGAGTTCTGGGCGGCGTGATATGGCAAAGTGGACAGTCGGAAAAGGCATCGACAAGTATATACAGGATCTTCAGAATCTGGAATTCGGTTCCGAAGAGATGGCAAAAAGAGCAGTCTATGAAGGCGCGAAGATCGTGACGGACGCGATCCGCACCAGCATCCAGGCACTGCCGGTGGGGCCGCCGCGTGAGGGCAAGGTGACACAGGCACAGAAAGCCGGACTGCTGGAAGGCCTGGGCATTGCAGGATTCCGGCAGGATGGCACGTTCATCAATGTAAAGGTAGGCATGGACGGATACAACAACGTGAAATCAAAGAAGTTTCCGAATGGCCAGCCGAACGCACTGATCGCCAGATCTCTGGAAAGCGGATCCTCATTCGCGCCGAAACGGCCTTTTATTGGGCCTTCGGTGAACCGCACGAAAGGCGCGGCGGAAAGAGCGATTGCCGAAAAGCTGGACGATGAAATCAAGAAGGTAATGAATTAAAGGGCCGAAAGGTCCTTTTTTGTGTGAAAGGAGAAAGTTATGGCTGCAAATGGCAGAGTGTGTACTGGCTTTTCTAAGCCTTACGTTGCGAGATATGTAAATACTGCCGGTGTGATCTCATACACTGGCTGCATGCCGCTGGCGCGCGGCGTGTCCGTGACGATCAATCCGGAGACCGGATCCGATAATGCATTTTATGCGGACAATGTCGAAGCGGAGAACGCGCCGGGCGTATTCAACGGCGGGACCGCGGAGCTGGTCGTTGACGGCCTGCTCACGGCAGCGGAGCGCTTCATCTGGGGCCTCCCGGAGGCAGAAGAGGTGAACGGCGTGTCCGTGGTGGCATACGGAGATGATTCAACTCCGCCTTATATGGGGATCGGATTTCTGGCCCGCTATATGTCTGAAGGCGTCACCACATGGGTGCCGTATATCCTCAGAAAAACCATGTTCCAGGTGGGGAACACTGAGGCGGCCACGCAGGAGCAGGAAATTGACTGGCAGACCCAGACCCTGACTGCAAACCTGATGCGTGACGATTCCGCAAATCATCGCTGGAAGATGGTGGGCGCTGAAACCTACAGCACTGAGGCAGAGGCAGAGGCCGCGCTGATCGCGCTCCTGGCGTAAGAGAGGCAGACATGGAAATAAACGGGAGAGATGTGAGATTCTTCCGGAGCGTGCTGGCGAACTGTGAGATCGCTGACGCGTCTCCGGACGGAGATGTGAACAGATTACTCAAAGAACAGCTGACTGAAGGGAACTATGCGACATCCCAGCGCGCGGCCGTGGTGATCATAATGGCCATGTCACGGGGCTATGAGACCGCACAGCATGTGAAGAATCCGGCGTACAAGCCGCGGCCGATCACGAAAGAGGAGGCAATGAGCCTCACAGAGCCGGAATTTGATGCTCTGTTTGCTGAAGCCATTCAGGAGTTTTACAACGGGGGCCGGCGGACGGTGGAGCCGGAGCCGGAGAATGAAAAAAAAACAGAAAACGAGGAGGCCGGAGCATCCGGCTGAATCTCTCATGGTTCAAATATTACGGCCTCCGGATGGGATTAACCATAACGGAGGCCGTTAATATGTGTTACGGGGAAATGATGGATCTGATCGCATGTGATTCCATTTACTCCGGAGCGCAGCGGCCAAAGGCGGAAAAGAAACACTTTTCATTTGACGAAGCTATGAGTTTGAGGTGAGGAAATGCCGGTAAACATTGGGCCGAGGATAGGAATCGAAGGGGAAGCTGAATACAGGCGGACAATACAGCAGATCATCCAGCAGCAGAAGACCCTGAAATCTGAAATGCAGGCCATGTCCTCCGCCTGGGACAAGGACACGGCACAGCAGAAAAAGAATTCCCAGCAGCGCGACATTCTCAGCAAGCAGATCCAGACACAGAAGGATCGTCTGGCAGAGCTGGAGAACATGATGGAGAAATCCGCCGAAAAGTACGGCGAAAACTCCCAGGAGACGCTGAAGTGGAAGCAGGCGGTGAACGAGGCCGCAACAGAACTGAACCGCCTGGAAACGGAACTGAAAAACATTCCCAGCGATCTCCAGCAGATGGGTGCAGACATGGAGGCCGCCGGGCAGAAGATAAGCGCAGTCGGAGACGCGCTGATGCCGATCAGTGCGGCAGCGGCAGCGGTAGGCGTCGCGGCAGTGAAGACCACGGCGGACTTCGACAGCTCCATGAGCAAGGTGGCGGCGATCTCAGGCGCCACGGGGAAGGATTTCGACGATCTCCGGGCGAAGGCAAGGGAGATGGGCGCGGAGACCAAATTCAGCGCCTCTGAGGCGGCGGACGCATTCCAGTATATGGCCATGGCCGGATGGAAGACGGAGGACATGCTGGAAGGCATTTCCGGAATCATGTCCCTGTCCGCAGCGGATGGCCTTGATCTGGCCACGACTTCGGACATCGTGACGGATTCCCTCTCCGCATTCAATCTGACGGCGAAGGATTCCGCGCACTTTGCTGACGTCCTGGCAGCGGCATCTACGAACGCGAACACGAATGTGTCCATGATGGGCGAAACATTCAAGTACGCCGCGCCTGTGGCGGGCGCGCTGGGATTCAGCATTGAGGACATGGCAGTGGCCACAGGCCTCATGGCGAACGCCGGAATCAAAGGAAGCCAGGCAGGTACGGCATTGCGGGGATTCCTGACAAGGCTGGCGAAACCGACGAAGGAATCCATGAACGCGATGAAGTTCCTGGACATCGAGATCCAGAACGCGGACGGATCCATGAAAAGCCTGTCTGAGATCCTGCACTATACAAAAAGGCAGTTTGACACACTGAACGAGGCGGAAAAGGCGCAGTATGCGGCCATGCTGGCAGGACAAAACGGAATGTCCGGGCTGCTGGCCATCATGAACGCCGCAGACAGCGACATTGAAAAGCTGGAGAAGGCTGTCAGTTCGGCGAATGGAACTGCGAAGCGCATGGCCGACACCATGCAGGACAACCTGAACGGACAGATCACAATTCTGAAGTCAGCGGCGCAGGAGGCTGCCATCTCCGTCGGTGATGCGCTTGTGCCGAAGATCCGGGAGGGCGTCGGAGCGCTGCAGGATTTCACGAACTGGTTTAATAACCTGAACGAAGAACAGAAACAATATGCGATCAATGCCGGCATTGCTGTGGCGGCAGCGGGACCGTTCTTCAAGATCCTGGGCGCCGGAACGAGAGCAACCGGCCGCGTCATCACGGACATCGGAGATCTGGCCAAAAAGGTCCAGGAGCTGGGCGGCATGACTGCCGCGGTGAATGCAGTTCTGGGAACCACGGCCGTGCAGGTCGGACTGGTGGCGGCGCCTCTGGTAGTCCTGGGCGCGGCCTTTGTGAACGCGAACAGCAAGATCACGGGGCTGGACAGTAATCTGATCAGCCTGAAGGGACGTCTGGAAGAGACCGGAAACGCAATCACAGAGAACAATACGGCCATCCAGACATGGCTCCAGACCACGAAGGAAACGGCGGACGGGATCCAGCTCTCCGGGGCAAAACTGGAACACTGGCGCAGTCAGCTGAATAAATGCTATGACGCATCAGGAAACCTGAAGGACGGCATGGAGTCCGTCGCAGAATATGCGCTGAATCAGCTGAATCAGGCCATGGGTACCGATTACAGCACGGAATTCATCGCCCAGGCGAAGGACAGCGCGGCGGCGCTGGGAGAGATTAACAGCGCCATTGATCAGAATATCGCAAAGATGAAGGAGCAGGCCATTCAGGCCGCATTTGAATCTGACTATACAGATGCGATCAGGAATCAGGTCGAAGCGCATAAACGCCTGAACGAGGCAAATCTGCAGTACCAGCAGACCGTGGAAGGCGCGAAGAAAGCCGTTCAGGAGTTTGAGAAGGCACAGGCGGAGGCGTCGAAGACATCCGCCACGGGCGGAGTGGCAAATCCGCAGGCTGTGGCGGCGCTGTCTGAGGCAACGAGGAAGTGCAACGAATACAGAGACGCGCTGGAAAAGGCCGGCGGAAGCCTTTCCACGGCGGCAAAAGATGCTGCGGCAGCAGATTCTGCAGTGAGCGGCCTGAACACTACCATGGAGACCATGGCACAGGGCGGCGCGGAAAACATTAACAAAGCGGCGGAAGCCTATGCCAACATTTCCACAAATGCGGAGACTGCGGGCCAGAAGGCCGAAGAGGCCACACAGAAGACACTGCAGTCATTCGGAAGCATCCAGGAGAGCGTGATCAAGGCGCCGACGTTTGATCAGCAGGATGCCGCACAGAAGGCCGAAACCACCACGCAGACCATGCAGAACACTTTCACACAGAATCAGTTTACTGGTTATGTGAAACAGGTGGACGGCGGTGATCAGGCGGCCATGAATGCCGCCGGACAGATGACAAAAATCATTTCGGTTCCTATGCAGGGCAAGGTGGACCGTGTGGACGGCGCAGAATCGGCGGCCAGAGACGCGCGGAGCGTGATGCAGTCGTTCCTGGACAATCATCCGATCATCGCGTCCGTGGTGGAACGCGTGACCGGTGGCCGCGTCGGAGGCCATGCAGACGGCGGATTCGTGGAGCAGAAACAGCTTTCCTGGCTGGCCGAAGAAGGCGCGGAGGTGGTCATCCCTCTCTCCGCGGCAAAGCGAGGCCGCGCCATGGATCTGTATGAGCAGACCGGGAACATCCTGGGCGTGGGAAGCGCGGTGATCCCTTCCGGAGGGAATAACACCAACATCACGCGCAATTATGGCGGGAACGTGATCAATGTTTACGGCGCTCCGGGACAGGACGTCCGGGAGCTGGCGCATGAGGTCGCGGACATCATCCAGGGGGATGTGGAAAGTGAGGAATACGCATGGGCCTGATACCGTTTGAGTATTTAACCTTTGCCGGGAAGAATCTGGGAGATTTTGGTGTATGGATCTCCGGATCCGGCACATTCAACGCGCCGGCGCGGGATGTCTCATTCCAGACCGTTCCGGGCAGGAACGGAGATCTGTTATTTGACAATGGCAGATTTGAGAATGTTTCTGTGACATATCCAGCATTCATCTCACGCCGGTTCCGGCCGCGGATCGACGATCTCCGGGCATTCCTGACGGGACAGATCGGATATCAGATCCTGCGGGATACCTATCATCCGGACGAATTCAGACAGGCCGCCTTTGTGGGAGGCCTGTCCGTAAGCCCAACGACGCTGAACCGGGCGGGCCGGTTCAATCTGACATTCCGGTGCAAGCCACAGCGCTTCCTGGACGCCGGAGCGGTACCGCTTCCGGAGTTTACGGCCGCCGGGGTGATCTTCAATCCGACACAGTTCCCGGCACGGCCTTTGATCAAGGTATACGGGACATCCGGGAGCATAACGCTGAACGGCGTCACGGTGGCCGTGAGCGGGATCACGGGAGGATCCGCAGATATTGACTGCGATCTGATGGAGGTACCGGGCTTCAACAAGACCACAATTCTGAACAATGGAGAGTTCCCGCAGCTGGATCCGGGGGAAAACGCGCTGACATTCAGCGGATTTTCCCGCGTGGTGATCACGCCGCGGTTCTACACGATTTAAGGGGGAAC
>ODAI013625872.1_pt1 | contig 36182 bp, 35 predicted proteins | sample 1539321 | NCBI WGS metagenome assembly ODAI01 (sample SAMN02144231, study PRJEB22623) | gut metagenome | biome: sheep rumen | host: Ovis aries | place: New Zealand
AGCTGTTGCAGCTATCTCTTTCGCTTCTTGTGGTAACCAGGCTCAGCCTGCACAGGTAGACACCGACTCTATCGAGGAGGTTGTTGACAGCGTTGTAGACACTACTGCTGTAGTTGACTCTGCTGCTGCTGACACAACTGTTGCTGCTGCTGCTGAATAATTAGTGAGTAACAGACGAACTAATTGAGAGAAAAATCAGTGACCGTTGGACGGGAGTCCAGCGGTCTTTTCTTTTGCCTCTGCCCGAAGACCCCGTAATCCGTTCAAGCCTATCTTCTATAGCATCCTCGGGCAGAAATACAATAATCCCGGTCATCTTGCGACAACCGGGACATTGTGTTATAATAAATAATGATGCCTTACAGCAGTGATTAATTATTAATTGTTTTGATTTAAATTTTCTTGAAGTTGATTATGCCTCAGCGGGAGCCTCTTCCTCAGCGGGAGCAGCCTCCTCATCCTCAGCAGGAGCTTCTTCTGCAGCAGCCTCGGCAGCGCGTGCCTCAGCAGCAGCACGAATGGCAGCCTCCTCCTCGGCAGCAGCCTTCAGTTCTGCGGCATTCTCAGCAATGACCTTGACAGGAACCTCAACAATCACCTCCTTGTGATAGTGAACGAGAGCCACATAGTCGCCAACCTTCTTGGCATCCTTCATGGTGATGATCTTGCGATCAACCTCCTTACCAAGTGCGGCAAGAGCCTCTGCAACCTGGGCAGCACCTACTGAGCCGTAGAGCTGACCTGTAGCACTGACCTTTGCAGGAATGGTGAGAGCCACACCCTGAAGCATTGCAGCCTTCTCTTCTGCTGCAGCTTTCTGAGCAGCCAGTTTGTGAGCCTGCTGCTTCAGGTTCTCAGCAAGAATCTTCTTGGCCGACGGAGAAGCAATCACACCTTTTCCCTGAGGGATGAGGTAGTTGCGACCATAGCCAGACTTCACATTCACGATATCGTTCTTAAATCCCAGACCGATAATATCTTCTTTCAGAATAATTTCCATAATCTTGCGTCCTCCTCTTTAATTATTTCATCAAATCGGTTACGTAAGGCAGCAGTGCAATCTGGCGGGCACGCTTCACGGCCTGAGCCACGCGACGCTGGTACTTCAGAGATGTTCCGGTAATACGACGAGGCAGAATCTTACCCTGCTCATTGAGGAACTTCTTGAGGAACTCGGGATCCTTGTAGTCAATATACTTGATACCGCTCTTCTTGAAACGGCAATACTTCTTCTTCTTCGTATCGATAGAAGGAGCAGTCAGATAACGGATTTCTGTTTCCTGTGCCATAATTTAAGCCTCCTCTGTCTTTGCGCCAAGTTTGTTGCGACGCTTCTCTGCGTACTCAACAGCATACTTGTCGAGTTTAACTGTCTGGAAACGAATCACCTTCTCGTCACGACGGAAAGCGGTCTCCAATGTCTTAATCACTTCTGGCTCTGCCTTGAACTCTACCAGGTAGTAGAAACCTGATGATTTCTTCTGAATGGCATACGCCAGTTTCTTCAATCCCCAGGCCTCTTCGCTCACGATCTCTGCACCCTTGTCGGTGAGAATCTTCTTGAACTTTTCAGCCGTTTCCTTTGCCTGCTCATCAGACAAAACGGGAGTTAAAATGAAAACGGTTTCGTATTGATTCATACTTTTTAAAATAATAAATTAATAATGTGCTTCGAAAAGCGGGTGCAAAGGTACTAATTATAATTCATAATTCATCATTCATCATGCACAATTGCTCAATCCTTAACAGATTTTAATAATTATCACCTGATTTCGCAAGTTTAGCATGTATCATAATGCCTAAAACGATGAGAGCCAAACCGAAAAGTAGCACCCAGTTGCTGGTTGTCCACCCTGTAACATAACTGGCAACAAGAAAGATGGCGCCAGCCAAGACTAGCGCCACCCCCAACAGATTACTCTTCATCGGGTGTGATGAGTTTATAGCCTTTTCCGTGAATGTTGATAATCTCAATCTGCGGGTCGTCTTTTAGATGTTTACGCAGCTTGGTTATATATACGTCCATCGATCTGGCATTGAAATAGTTGTCGTCTATCCAGATAGTCTTCAAGGCGAAATCACGCTGCAGTATTTCGTTGGCGTGACTGCAGAGCAAAGCTAGGAGCTCATTCTCCTTCGTAGTGAGTTTACGCTGGTCATCACCTATGCAGAGCAACTGCTTCTGGGTGTCGAAGGTAAACTGTCCTATATGATAAACCGTAGACTCCTTGTTTTTCTTACCCTTGGTCCGACGGATGATAGCCTCAATACGGAACACGAGTTCCTCCATCGAGAAGGGCTTGGTGATGTAGTCGTCAGCACCTATCTTGAATCCTTCGAGGATATCCTCCTTCAGCGTCTTGGCCGTCAGGAATATGATGGGCACGTCTTGATTGGAATTGCGGATTTCCTTTGCCAGCGTGAAGCCGTCTTTCTTGGGCATCATCACATCGAGCACACAGATGTCAAACTTAGCCTTCAGGAAAGACTTGTAGCCAGCTTCGCCATCGGCACAGAGTTCGGTAGCATAGCCCTTGGCTTGCAGATACTCACGGAGCAGCATTCCGAGGTTCTCGTCATCCTCGCAAAGCAAAATTTTCAGTTTGTCGTCCATAATCTTTTCTTTTAATTGTTAATACTATAAATTATTTTGTATCTTCTTGCAGGATGGGCAATGAGATGGTAAACGTAGTTCCTTTGCCCAACTCACTTTCACACCTGATCTCGCCCTCGTGCAGATTGATGATTTTCTTCACATAGGCCAGACCCAGTCCGAAGCCCTTCACATCATGTACGTTGCCAGTATGAACGCGATAGAACTTGTCGAAGATCTTCTTCACGTTCTCCTTTTTGATACCTAAGCCAGTGTCGCGGATGCTGAAACAAAGCCGGTCTTTCTCGTTCCAGGTCTTGATGTAGAGGTCGAGCGGCTTGTCGGGTTTCCGATACTTCACAGCGTTATCCATCAAATTGGTGATGGCATTTTGGAAATGTACTTCGTCGACAAAAATGGCCGAATCGACGGCTTCAATCTCCGTATATATGTTACCACCAGTATGCTCTACTCGTAGCGAGAAGGTGGATGCAATATTCTCCAACAACTCGTTCAGGTCGAGCTCTTTTTTCTTAAAAGATGCGGTCTTACGATCGAACATCGACATCTGCAGTACCTTCTCCACGAGGAAACGCAGACGCTTCGACTCATCATTGATGACACCGCCAAGATGCTTCATCATGGTTGGCGTCTTCTCCACCGACTCGTCGTTGAGCATCTGAGCTGCCAGTGAGATACTGCTGATAGGTGTCTTCAGTTCGTGAGTCATATTGTTAATGAAATCGTTCTTGATCTCCGAATAACGCTTCTGACGGAAGATAATCACAATGGTAAACACAAAGGTGATCAGCAGTACGATAGTGAATATCAGTGAAGGAATCATGAACCTGACACTCGAGAATATGTACGAACTCATGTCTGGGAAATGGATCTTCACCACACCCATTTTCGGCGAAGGGTCGTTGCGGAACAACTCCTGCTCATAAGTATATTGTTCCCCTTCCTCACTATAGTCAGGACAGCGGTACACCTCTCTTCCGTCGGATGTCTCTACTCGCAGATGATAAGGTATGTTGATGCCATTGTTCAGCAGTTCCACCTTGATATCACGATCCAGCAGGCGAAAGTTGATCCGCTCCTTTAATGGCTTGTCAGATGCGGTATACAATATATTATAGACCACTTCGTCGAGCAGGGCTTTCTGATAGACATAGCGGTTACGCACAATCTCCTGCAGCGACTTCGAGGCCTCAGAGATGCTGTTCTTGTCAGTACGCAGAATCATCGCCTTGGGCACACTGGCGGGCTTGATGGCAAAGGTCTTCAGCTCGAAGCTTGAGTAGACGGTTCCATCGTCAGCAGCCACTGCAAACTGGTGGGAATGCTTGATAGAGCCATCCAGGTCATCAACCATTACAGAATCCTGGCTGAATGCACGCCGTTCCGTCTCCTTCACGTCTTTCTCCAAATAGCGACGCGTCTCGTTCATCTCCAGACTGTGGGAAGCCTGGTAGAGGCTACGGTTGACGGATTCGTCGAACTGCTCCTTTTTCATCTTTGCCATCTGCTCCATATAGGAGATTTGGAGAGCCAGAAGCCCCAGAAAGGCGATGCCCATTATCGTTGCTATAATCCAGATTGTACTTTTCTTCATTTCTTGATGTCGATTTCGATGCAAAGATAATGGAATTCTTAAAATCCAAAAAGCATTCTGTTAATTTATAGACCCATATTTAACAATATTAACAAAATAACCGAAACATAGTGCTCCATTATCAACTAACGAATATGCCTAATAAAAAACATAGGTCTCACAAACTGAGACCTACGCTTATATAACTACTAATGCCCGGTTACATGCCAACTAAGTCGTCGGCTGCACCATTGTAGCTACTCTTTGATTGCAGAGAATGTCAACTTCTCATAGCCTTCAAAATCATCAAACTGTATTTCGAAGGTGGCATACTGATAGTAGTTGCCACCTGTGTTGTGGGTATCAGTGATTGAATTGCTCTTTGCAAGTGCATTCAGAATCCGATTGTACACAACCTTGTCATTATTGTCATCAGGAATCTGGATGGCCATCGACGTCACCACACCACCCTCTATCTTATAGGTATAGTCTCCTGCAGCGTACAACTGAAAGTTCTCCGTCTCGAGAATCGTTTCCAGTGGACCAACTTTTGCCTTCAGCTCATCTAGTGTCAGATTGACATGATTGATGGGCTCAAGATTCTCATCCAGCTTGATATAAGTGGTATCGATGTCGCCTGTATTGGCAGCATTCTCTGTGGCGTTCAAAGTCATTGTACCGAGGAGCATCATCATCCCTACAAGTACCATTTTCTTCATCTCTTTCATCTCTTTCTTCAATTAAAATTGTTACCTCAAAACCTGATTTGTATTCAAATCATATCTTTTTCGACTGCAAAGTTAGCAATTTATCATTTACGAGCAAAGATTATTATGCTTAAAATTTATAAAAATGCCACTTTAATGAGTCTTTTTGACAAAAATCAACCCATCAAAGTGGCATTTTGGCAATAATCTGCCTTAGAAGAGATACAATTTATTTTATCGGCCGAACGACGAAAGTGAAATCATAGTCTTTATACGGCAACCGATACTCAGGCCTCGGGATGGCCCCCCACGAGTTGACGCATCCCAATCCGTACTGCCGCTGTTGGATATGTACCTGTGTCAGCTGTCTCGGTATCAGGTCACCCGAATGACGTCCGATTTTCTTGTCCTTCACGGGGCCATCGTCCAGGTCTTCCGTCAGATAGTTCAGGGCACTTGCCTCCATAGGAGCATTGCTATAGAACTCCAGACCCCTACCCTGTTTGTTCTTCACACGGAACCAGCGCACATCAGTATGATTGCCCGACTCTTGTGGACGGACATAGGGATAGTACTCGTCGGCCACCTTATTATTATATACACCAATAAACTCACTCGAATTGCGGTCGATATAGTTCTCAACGGGACCGCGACCATAGTATTCCACCTCGTCATATTCCCCAGGCATCTGGAGCTGCATGCCGAAACGGAACATATCGCTCACCTTGGTTTCCGCATCCAGTCTCTTCAGTTTCTGACGTACGATGACGCTACCGTCTGCCATCAGCGTGTACGTCATCGACAATACACCTTTCACCTCTGGCATCTCAAAGTCGGCTGTCACCTGATTGTCATCTACGTTGAAATGCTTCAGTTTCATCTGCGGATGCCGCCAGACAGCAAACTGCTGTTGCAGACGGGCTCCATAGTCATTATCGGTGGGCGCACGCCAGAATTCTGGCATCACAGACTCACGGTCCATGAGCATAGGTTCTCCGTCGACATCAATATAGTCAATCCACCCAGTATGCTTGCCGATTGTGAGCGTTGTACCTCCTGCCTCCAGCTTGACGTAGCTTTCAACCTCTTCCTTCGCCACATCAGCTTCTTCTGCCTTGATCTCTGGGAATTGATACGGACTGAGTGCAAACTGCTGGCGAGCCATCACCTGCCCCTTCTCTATCAGCGGCTGAGCTTCTTTCGCCTTAAACTGGAAGATAACAAAGACCTCCTGGTCGCCGTGATGTCCGAGCACACGGGCTATGGTCTGCCTGAGCTGTTCATCACTGATGACCTTGCGCTGCTGGGGTGCAATGCCACTTACGTCGATGGTACCTCCATGACCAAAGGTCATACCCAGCGGACGATCACCGTTCTTGTGATGATGGCCTCCGACACCTCCAACGAACCATTCCAGCTGCAAGTCGTCGAGCGTTTTGAAGAAGTATTCATTATAAATTTCGAATTTGCCTTCTTTCAGTCCCTTATCTGTTATCCAGACGTTCTGGTAGTAGTACTGTACTTCGTAAGCATGCGGATTCAGCCTACGGTCTGGGGCTATGATACCATTGCAGTTGAAGTTATAGTCCGATGCAGGATAGCGTCCGTAGTCACCACCATAGGTAAAAATCTCCCTGCCCGTCACCTTACTCTTGTCGCGCAGCCCCTGATCCACAAAATCCCAGATGTAGCCACCCTGATACTTGGGATACTTGCGTATCAAGTCCCAATACTCCTTGAATCCTCCCATCGAGTTGCCCATGGCGTGGGCATACTCACACTGGATGAGCGGACGGAGGTTAGTGCCCTGCGCATATTTCTCGCAGTCCTCATAGCCGAAGTACATGGGACAGAATATGTCGGTCTTGCCGTCTTGACGGGCCTGTTCAAATTGGCAGGGGCGTGTCTTGTCATACTGCTTCACCCAGTCATAGGCCTTCTCGAAGTTGGGGCCGTAGCCGGCCTCGTTGCCCAGACTCCACACGATGATGGAGGGGTGGTTCTTGTAGGTAATCACATTGCCCTCCTGACGCTCCAGGTGCATCCGCTCGAAGTCCTGACGCTTGGCCAATGTCTTTTCCCGATAGCCCATACCGTGACTCTCAAGGTTCGACTCTGCCGTCAGATAGATGCCGTACTCGTCGCAGAGGTCATACCAGCGGGGATCGTCGGGATAGTGACAAGTGCGCACGGCGTTGATATTCAACTGCTTCATGATCTTGATATCCTGGATCATACGCTCCACCGACACGATGTATCCCCCGTCGGGATCAAGCTCATGGCGGTCAGCACCCTTGATGAGTATCGGCTGACCGTTGACGAGCAACTGACCGCCCTTGATCTCGATATGGCGGAAACCCACATGCTGGCGCACCACTTCCAGCACCTTGCTTCCCTGCTTCGACAGTATCTCCAGCGTATATAAATATGGTGTTTCTGCCGTCCAGGGCTTCACGCCGACAACCTCTGCCTTCAAACCTTCGGCCACTTGTTTGCCCTGAGCATCAAGCAGTCGGGCCTCAATTTCAGATTTACCTCCAGCCAACTTAACATCAACGCTGAGCAAACCTTTACCGTCCTTCAGATCCTGTCCGATGGTGATATCCTGGATGTGAGTCTTCGGCGTAGCATAGAGAAATACCTCACGGGCAATTCCTGTAAAGCGCCAGAAGTCCTGATCCTCCAGATAACTACCGTCACACCAGCGCATTACCTGCATGGCAATTAAGTTTTTTCCAGATTTCAGATACTTAGTGACATTAAATTCTGCAGCCACCTTCGAGTCCTCCGAATAGCCAACGAACTTGCCATTCACCCAGACAGCCAGGTTACTCGTGGCCGAACCTACATGGAAGTACACTTCCTGTCCTTTCCAATCAGCAGGCAGATCGAACGTACGGCGATACGAGCCTGTATAGTTGTTGGTCTCGCCGATGTACGGTGGATCATTCTTGAATGTCGTACTCCAGGCATAGCCAATGTTCTTGTAGATTTTGTCACCATAGCCGTTGAGCTCGAACAGGCCCGGCACAGGGAAGTCCGCCCACTTCGAGTCGTCGTACTTCAGCGCGAAGAAATCCTTCGGCGCATCCTGATGATTCCTGACGAAACAGAATTTCCACATGCCCTCCATCGAGAGGTAACGGCCAGACTTGGTCTTGTCGCCCTGCTTGGCTTTGGCCTCATCCTCGAAGGCGAAGAAGTGGGCACGACGAGCCTCACGATTCTGCTGGTTCACGCCCGGATCTTTCCACACTGGTATTTTGTCTGCCGCATAACCGACAGCCGATACCAACAGTGTCACTGCAATCAATACTTTTCTCATAAACCTTATAGTTATAGTTTCATTTATTTACTCATAGTCATCTATCACGGCATTCGTAAAGTCCATCATCGGCTTCGCTGCCTTACACATCCGCTCCAGTTCGTCGAGCCATCCGTCACCTTCGAAGAAGTCATCGTCCACATGATGCCAGCAGCAGTAATCCTTCAGCCGCAGATACCTGACGTACTCCCAGTCCCTCGGGAAGCCCGACGGACAGGTCTTCAGTTTCATCAGTCCGAAGCCCTGCGGAGAGTCCCAGCTCTCCTCCCACTCCGACTTCTTCTCATCAGTCTGGATACTCTTTTGCTTTGGCAGGTCGCCGAAATACTTCAGGAAAGCCTTGCTCTCCACGCATTTCAGCCACTCAGCCGTATTGGCCATCATCTCGTTGCGGCAGGAAGTCAGGATGTTCGTCGGCAACCAATAGTTACCCACCGCCACCAGGCAGTGGCCCGGCTCCAGATGCATGTAGTAGCCGCCCCGCAGCGCCTTCTTGCCCTTTGCATTGATGTAAGCCCCGAAGTGGTTCTTGTAGGGCGACTTGTCTGGTGAGAAACGGGTGTCACGATAGAATCTGTACGTACAGTCCTTCACTTTCAGATGGGCTATCTCCGGGTCGAACGTCACAATCCGCTCCAGAGCCTGCTGCACCCCCAACTCAAAGTCAGCCCTCACAGCCTCATACTCTCCCTTATGTTCCTGAAACCATGGCCGGTTATTATTCGCCATCACCTCTCTCAGGAAATCCAGAATTCTTTTTGCTTGCATATCCTTGTTTGTTTCTTCACAACAATGATCAGTATCAGTTTGCAAATTTACTCAATTATTCCCATTCCACCAAATTTTGCCCGTTTTTTCCGCTATGTTAAATAAACTGTAATCATTCGATTGAGGTGTATTATATCGTAATTTCTATTAAATATGAATGCAAAAAGAATCACTTTTGCACGAAAAAATGTACCTTTGTACCGAATATTAACAAAAGTTGATTCGCGTCACGATTTCATTCATCACGTAAATATTATATAAGTGAATAGCTATGAGGAAAACAGAAAGATATGAGCGGGTGTTGGCTCACTTCAGGGAGCAGATGCCGAACGTGAATACAGAACTGGAGTTTGGGAGTGTATTCCAATTGCTGGTGGCAGTCATCTTGAGTGCCCAATGCACTGACAAACGTATCAACCAGGTAACCCCCGAACTGTTCCGCCACTATCCTGATGCCCGCGCCATGGCACTGGCAGAACCAGAAGATGTGTTGGAATATATCAGCAGCGTCTCCTACCCTAACGCGAAGGCTGACCATCTGGTGAAAATGGCTCGTGCACTGGTGGAAAAGCATCAGGGCCAGGTACCCCAGGATATGAACCAGCTCCTCGAACTGCCTGGTGTAGGACGCAAGACGGCCAATGTGATACAGAGCGTGGCTTTCGGCAAGTCTGCACTGGCTGTTGACACTCACGTCTTTCGCGTGGCCCATCGTCTGGGACTGGTAGGCAAGCGTGACAACACGCCCTTTAAAGTGGAGCAGGCACTCATCAAGTATATTCCGGAGTCCGACATCCCTAATGCCCATCACTGGCTGCTTCTTCATGGGCGCTATGTCTGTACTTCACGGAAGCCCCATTGTGAACGATGTGAACTGGAAGCCCTCTGCCCCAAACTCCTCGAGGGCTCTAAGCTGGAATAAAAAGAATCCTACAGCCTTATATCAGACTACAGGATTACAATATTTACTTCTTCTCCGGTCTCTTTCCGTTTCCCCAATTTCGGAAGGTCTTGCGATGGAAACGGTCTTCGGCTTTAATAACATCGAATACCTTCGAAGCCGACAGAACACCTAAGAACTTGTTGTGATAGGTCTGCTGGATACTCTTCAGCTCGAGTTCCAACTCGTCACGTTTCTGTATAGACTTGCGGCACTCCGATTCTTCTGCCGGCTTGATCTTGCCCAGGGCCTTCATCTGATTATAGACGCAGCGCTGTTTCTTATGCATCTCACGATAAAGGGGGAAGAACTTGGTGGCCTCCTGAGGAGTGAGACAAGCCTCATTGGTAATAAACTGTTCCAGTTCGGCCTGGAACTTCTCTGGCGAGAATTTCTTCTTCGGCTCCTGAGCAGAAACTGCCAGTAACATCAGAACGGCCAAACAAGTTATCACTATCCGCTTCATCTCTTTATACCTTATTTATATATATTAATAGTCAGATGCCAGACAAGCATAGATGTCCTCATTGTCTACCATCAGATAGTCGGCAGCCTGCTCGAAAGAGTCCTCACTTGGCTGATGAGCATTCACTTGCTGTGCCACAGACTGATTCTGCTGATGGATATACGACTTATAGCCCATCACGCTGACAAAGAGAGCACAAACCGAAGCAGCAGCGTAGAGCAATGGGCGCAGCCACACCTTACGAGCCTTATGGGGGGCGGGGGCTCCAGCAGCATCCACGCGGGCCATCACTTCGTCAGCCAGCGTGTCGAAGTAGCCCTCCGGCACTCGGAAGGGATTCTCCCTCCCAACCCTTTCAATCAGATAGTTCTCTTCGTTCATCATATTCTTTTGACGTACCTGTATAAAAAAGGTTTAATCATGCGATTTAAAAAAATCGGAAATCTTCTTGACGGCGATGTGATAGCTTGCCTTCAGACTACCTTCCGACGTATGGAGCATCTTGCTTATCTCACTATATTTCATATTATCGAAATAACGGAGCTGGAACACGGTACGCTGCACATCAGGCAGTCGCGAGACAGCCTCCTGAAGCATCGCCTGAGTCTCATCCCCGTCAAAATAGGGGTCTGCCATCAGCGAGTTGGCGAGCACCATATCCTCGTCTGAACTAACTGCCGAACGGGTCTTCTGACGGCGCAGGAAATCGACGCTCTCATTGATCGCGATACGTGAGAGCCAAGTGAACACCTTGGAGTCACCGTGAAAATCCGGCAGTCTGTTCCAGGCTTTGAGGAATGAATTCTGCAACACATCGTTGGCGTCTTCATGACTATTTACCATCCGGCGTATCATCCAGTAGATTTGCTCGCCATATTGGCGCACCACTTCTTCGAAGGCCTTGCGCTGCCTTTCCGGATCCTTCAGAAGGGCTGACAATTCCTCGTCGCTATGCATACTGAAACTTGTGTGAAAATGCTGGTGGTAACAGCCTATTTAACGGAAATCTTCCTGACTACTTTACCTACCTTCACGATATAACAGCCTTTAGGAAGACTGATTTCGATTTTCTGTGCCGGACTGTCAATCTTCTCCTGCAGCACTTTCTTGCCTGTAAGCGATACGACCTCCAGCACCTGATTTTCGGCACCATTGATATAAAGGAAGCCCTCGCTGTAACTGATTGTTACCTCTTGGTCCTGCTGCAGTGACGCCTCAATTGCCGGAGAAACGTTTGTCGTGGCTCCAGCAGATACCGGAACCAAGCCTAAGAATGCCATGGCAATTGATGTAAGAAGTAGACGTCTTATCATACGCGACACTATAATTTTCTGCAAAATTAGTACTTTTTTCTGTAACTACCAAATAATTCGGCAGAAAAATGCATCTTTGGCTAAAAATCAGACATCGATCACGTCCATTTCATTAGTCAGATAGGTATTTTCGAAGATTTCCTTTGCCTGCTGCAACAACACGCTCTCATCCTCGTAGCGTGAACTGTAATGCCCCAGCAACAACTTCCCCACTCCGGCATCGCGTGCCACCATTGCCGCCTGACGGGCAGTAGAATGACAGTACTTCTCCGCATTGGGCAGCATATCGTCACCGTAGGTACTCTCGTGATAGAGCGTATTCACCCCTTGTAATTGTTCATGGAGCGTGGGGATATAGCGGGTATCACTACAGTAGGCGTAAGAGCGAGGCTGATCTGCCGGCTTCACCAGTCTGCTATTAGCTACAAACTCACCTTCCGGCGTGGTCCAGTCAGCGCCATTCTTGATATTGTTTACCTGACTGACGGGAATATGGTAGAAGTCGAGCATCTCGCGACGGATATGCGGCAACAGGCCTTTCTCCCGTATCAGGTAGCCACAACATGGCATGCGGTGCTGCAATGGGATCGTTTCTACCGCCACGCTGCGGTCTTCATAGATGACCGCTTTTGACGTGGTGTCTACAGGATGAAATTCCACGGCAAAGCCCAGGTCATGGGTAAAGAAGGCTATCTGCCTTTCCAGTTCGTGGCCCAGTTCCTTGGGGGCATGAACATGGAGCGTTGCTGTTCGCCCTAAAAGGCCAAAAGTGGAAATCATGCCGATGAGTCCAAAGCAATGGTCACCATGCAGATGAGTGATGAACACGTGACTCAGCTTGGTGAACCGTACCCGACAGCGACGCAACTGCATCTGAGTTCCCTCAGCACAGTCGAGCATAAACACCCGGTCGCGCAATTCCACCACTTGCGACGATGCGTAATGCCGAAGGGTGGGAAGCGCACTTCCACACCCAAGGATATGTACTCTGAACGGCTCCATGCACTACAAAGTCGGGAGACTACAGACGGAAGTCCTCTGCTGAGGCATCCTCGAGCTGCAGACCATGAAGATCGAGTTTCTCCGGTTCCTTCCAACGACTGTATTCGAAGGTCTCCATCTCCTCACGCGGTTTGTCGAAAGTCTTATAAACCAACGAGTCAGGGCCGAGCATCACAATGTCGTAGAGGTTCAGTTCCTCCTCGTCACCGCCACCATCGCGCTGGGACAGGATCTCCAGATGGCCGTTGAATATCTTCCATGTCTTATAGATGATACTGCTCTGCTCGATACTCTCTGCCACGCCGCCTTCCTTGATGCGGATACCCACTTCCGAACTGCCGTCAATGGGATTGGGCATCACCCAGTCACCTAACAGTGCATTCTGATTGATTACCAGGGTGGCAGCTGTCTTATCTGCATTGGTCAGCACGGCCATTCGGTCGCCCACCTGCATGCCTCCGAACACCTTTCCTGCCTCGATGGCATCAGTCAGGCTCAGATTCAGCGTGTCGCCGTTATCGCGCAGCAACTGCAGGGTGTTCATAGCCGTTCCGTCACCACAGATGCCATAGATGGTCTGGTCAGTAGGAATCGTATTGACCACAGAGTCCTCGTCGTAGGCTACCGTCTGCTGCTGGTTGCCACCTCCGCCACAGCCTGCCGTCAACACCGTGACGACTGCCGTCATTCCAATAATTGCAAGTCTCTTCATAATTATTTCAATCTTTCGTTCTCCTTTGCCTCATTCCACAGCTGGTCCATCTCGGCGAGCGTCATATCCTTCAGCGGCTTGCCAATCTTGATACTGTGGGCTTCGATATAGTTGAAGCGGTTGATAAATTTGCGGTTTGTCATTTCCAGCGCATTGTCTGGATTCAGCTTATAGAGGCGTGCTGCATTGATCACAGAAAAGAGAAAATCACCCAGCTCGCGAGTCGAATTCTCCTTGTCTTCCTTGCGCAGCTCTGCCTCCAGTTCTCCAAGTTCCTCATGCACTTTCGCCCACACATCTTGCTTGTCCTCCCAGTCGAAGCCTACATTTCGGGCCTTGTCCTGAATACGATAGGCCTTGATCAGGCTGGGTAACGCTGAGGGAACTCCCGAGAGTACAGACTTGTTGCCGTCTTTCTCCTTGAGCTTGATCTGTTCCCAATTCTCCAGCACCTGGGTGACGGTGGTGACTTTAGTTGAGCTGGATTGCCCGGAATATCCTGGATTACCGGGATTTCCGGATTCTCCGTTATCCTCTGGGACATAGGGCAGCGGTTTGGGATTCTCGGCATCAATCTGCGAGGGATGATACACGTGTGGATGGCGGGTAATCATCTTGCGGGTCAGCGCATTACAGACATCAGCCATGTCAAACTGCTCCTTCTCCTCGGCAATCTTGGCATAGAAGCAAATATGGAGCAGCACGTCGCCCAGTTCCTTGCAAATCTCGTGGACGTCGTTCTTTATCAATGCGTCGCAGAGCTCATAAGTCTCTTCGATCGTATTGGGGCGGAGGCTCTCGTTGGTCTGCTTCTTGTCCCACGGACAATTAGCCCTCAACGCATCCAGTACGTCGAGGAAACGTCCGAAAGCCTGCATTTTTTCTTCTTTTGTATGCATATAAAATGAATTATCCGTGCAAAGGTACGAAATAATTCATAATTCATAATTCATAATTCATAATTATTTTGTAATTTTGCACCGATTTTTTGAGATTTCACCCATATTGAGCATAGAAATAACAAACAAATATATGGAATTAGCAAGTAAGTACGACCCCAAAGAGGTCGAATCGAAATGGTATCAGTACTGGCTTGACAACAAGCTCTTCTCGAGTAAGCCCGACGGGCGCCAACCCTATACGATCGTCATCCCGCCTCCCAATGTGACGGGTGTGCTCCACATGGGTCACATGCTCAACAATACGATTCAGGACATCCTCGTTCGACGGGCCCGCATGGAGGGAAAGAACGCCCTCTGGGTGCCTGGCACCGACCACGCCTCCATCGCTACGGAAGCCAAGGTGGTAAAGAAACTGGCTGCAGAGGGTATCAAGAAGCACGACCTGACACGTGAGCAGTTCCTCAAGCATGCCTGGGACTGGACTCACGAGCACGGTGGCATCATCCTCAAGCAGTTGCGGCGCTTAGGTGCCAGCTGCGACTGGGACCGCACAGCCTTCACCATGGATGAAGTGCGCTCCGAGAGTGTCATCAAGGTGTTCGTCGACCTCTATAACAAAGGACTCATCTATCGCGGACTCCGCATGGTGAACTGGGACCCCAAGGCCCTCACCGCCCTCTCTACCGAAGAGGTCATCTATAAGGAAGAGCAGAGCCACCTGTTCCACCTGAAATACTACGTGGCAGACCAGGAGAATCTTGTTATCCCCGAAAATCCGGAAGCCTCAGGCAATGTCATCCACAAGGACGAAAAGGGCTACTACGCCGTCGTTGCCACCACCCGCCCCGAGACCATCATGGGCGACACGGCCATGTGTATCAACCCCAAGGACCCGAAGAACCAGTGGCTCAAGGGCCGCAAGGTGATCGTACCGCTGGTGAACCGCGTCATTCCCGTCATCGAGGACCGTTACGTCGACATAGAGTTCGGTACCGGCTGTCTGAAGGCGACACCTGCCCACGACACCAACGACTACATGCTCGGCAAGACCCACAACCTGGAGACCATCGACATCTTCAACCCCGACGGCACCATCAGCGACCAGAGTCCCATCTACGTGGGCATGGACCGCATGGACTGCCGCAAGCAGATTGCCAAGGACCTCCAGGAGGCCGGACTGATGGAGAAGATAGAGGACTATACTAATAAGGTGGGCTACTCGGAGCGCAACCCCGACACCGCCATCGAGCCCCGACTCTCCATGCAGTGGTTCCTCTCGATGAAGCACTTTGCCGATATCGCCCTGCCACCTGTAATGAACGACGAGCTGAAGTTCTATCCCACAAAATACAAGAACACCTACAAGAACTGGCTGGAGAACATCCAGGACTGGTGTATCTCGCGTCAGCTCTGGTGGGGGCATCGCATCCCTGCCTACTACTATAATGAGGAAGGCGACTTCGTCGTAGCAGAGACGTCCGAGAAGGCTCTTGAACTGGCCCGGGAGAAGAGTGGCAACGCCAACCTCCAGGCCTCCGGCCTTCGTCAGGACGAGGACGCCCTCGACACATGGTTCAGTTCCTGGCTATGGCCTATCTCCCTCTTTGACGGCATCCGCAATCCAGGCAACGAGGAAATCAAGTACTACTATCCCACCAGCGACCTCGTAACTGGTCCCGACATCATCTTCTTCTGGGTGGCCCGTATGATTATGGCCGGCTATGAGTATATCGGCGACATGCCATTCAAGAACGTCTACTTCACCGGCATCGTCCGCGACAAGCTGGGCCGCAAGATGTCGAAGTCGCTCGGCAACAGCCCCGACCCCATCGAGCTCATCGAGAAGTTCGGTGCCGACGGCGTCCGCATGGGCATGATGCTCTCCGCCCCTGCCGGCAACGACATCCTCTTCGACGAGGCTCTCTGTGAACAAGGCCGTAACTTCAACAACAAGATATGGAACGCCTTCCGCCTCGTGAAGGGCTGGAAGGTGGCCGACAGTTCCGTAAGTAGCGACACCATCGCTGCTAACCAAACCGCCACCGCCTGGTTTGAGGCAAAGCTTCGCCAGACCAATGCGGAGGTGGATGACCTCTTCAAGAAGTACCGTATCTCCGAGGCTCTGATGGCTGTCTACAAGCTTTTCTGGGACGAGTTCTCCTCATGGTACCTCGAGATGGTGAAGCCCGCCTACGTCAATGGCGAGCAGCAGCCCATCGACCGCGAGACCTACGACAAGACGCTCTCCTTCTTCGAGACGCTCCTGAAGATGCTTCACCCCTTCATGCCGTTCATCACCGAAGAGCTGTGGCAGCACATCTACGACCGCAAGGAGGGTGAGTCGATCATGCGTGACCGTCTGGAGCTGCCTGCTCCCACAGAGGCCGACAACAAGTTGGCTGCTCAGATTGAGAGCGTGAAGCAGATTGTCAGTGGCGTCCGTATGGTTCGCTCTTCGAAGAACATCGCCCCCAAGGAGCAGCTCGAACTGCAGGCCGTAGGCAAGAACGACTTCGAAAACTTCAATACAGTCATCTCGAAGATGGCCAACCTGAGCCAGATCAGCGTGGTGAGCGAGAAAGACGCCACTGCATCGGCCTTCATGGTGGGTACGGATGAATTCGCCGTGCCCCTGGGTAGCCTCATCGATGTGGAGGCTGAGATCCAGAAGATGGAGGCTCAGCTGCAGCATCTCGAGGGCTTCCTGGCTGGCATCAAGAAGAAGCTCTCGAACGAGCGTTTCGTGCAGAATGCACCTGAGCAGGTGGTGGCCTTGGAGCGCAAGAAGCAGAGCGACTCCGAAGAGAAGATTGCCGCCCTCAAGGAGAGCATCGCTGCCCTGAAGGGTAAGTGACCCTAACGTCTTATATATATAATAAGGTGTGACTTCAGCATTGGAGTCACACCTTATTATATGATTGCACTTAGTCTTTACTTGACGAACACCTTCTTGCCGTTATGGATGAAGAGTCCGCGCTCAGGCTTGCCAGCCAGACGACGGCCATTGAGGTCGTAATATGCAGCCGAAGACTCTGCGCTTACTGCCACCTTGCTGATAGCCGTCGAACCAATCTTGCTCCAGAACATGAAGATCGTCACCTCGGTGTCAGCCATGCCCATGATTCCCTTCGTCTTACAGGTCTGCTTAATCAGGTTGCCGTCAGCATCGTAGGTGTTCACGTACTCCTCTGTCGTCGAGATACCCATCGAGGAAGTGCTCTCCGACTTCACGACCTGCCCGTGCTCGTCGTACTCCATCTTGCCTACATTGGTCATCTTCATACCCATGACTTCCATCGTAGAGGTGACGGTGACAGGCAGTCCCTGCTCATTATAGTCGTAATGGATGGTTAAGCTGAGCACCCAGTTGCTACCATCCCAGACATACTCCTCAGCGTCCACAGGATTCAGACCGTTGTACTTCTTGTAGACAGACTTGCTGTCGGGTTGGAAGCCGGCAGCAGGATTCTCCTCATCGATGGCATAACTGGTGGCGACGGCGGGAAGGCCTTCAGCATCAAACTCGCTCATTTCGTCATAGCCCACCAATACATACTCTCCGTTCTTATACTCATAGTTGTTCACCTTGACCTGCCGTCCCTGATCGTCGTATTCACAGACGGACTTGCCGGAAATCTGCTCCTGGCCATTCTGATAGAAATACTGATACTCTGCGGCAATCTTGCCGTTGGCATCATACTCAATAACGCTTTTCGACATCCGGGTGCCGTCAGCACCTACGGTATAAGTGCTGTCGAGTTTCATCGACGGCTGAGCCGAATACTGCTGTGCACTGGCACCGAGAGCCAGCAATGCTCCGAGGAGCGAGAGGTAGAATTTCTTCATAAGCATGTTACATTTAAAGATTAAAGATGTAATACAAATGCAAAAGTAGTCATAATATGTCAGACTACCAAACTTTAACTCAAAAAAATGAGGCGCGACTCCCTGAGCTGAAGATCAGGACGGAAGCCGCACCTCTCACAATAACCTATATTACCATTATTTCTTGATGAATTGGATTCGCCGATTTATTGCGGTGCTCGGCAAAATCCAAAAGCGAGCTTTCGGGCTTTGCATTCACTTCTTGATAAACTCCACGCGGCGGTTCTTGGCACGACCTTCTTCCGTCTTGTTGTCGGCCACAGGCTCATGGGAGCCCTTGCCTACGGCACGCATATTGAACGGGTCGCAGCCTAAGCCCTCGAGTGCCTTGACTACAGCCTCAGCACGCTGCTGGGAGAGCGGGTCGTTGATGGCATCAGAGCCTTGGTTATCCGTATGTCCCTGCACCTCGAAACGCGCACTCGGGTTCTTCTTCATATAGTCGGCCACCTTCTGAATCTCAGCCATCGACTCCGGCTTCAGCGTAGCCTTGCCCGTCTCGAAGAGGATATTGTTGGTCACGAACTTACCCGTCTCGGCAATAGCCTTCTCAACGGCCGACATATCGGTAACATTCTGAGCATAAAGATCCATAGCACCCTTAGCATAACGGAAGTTGGTCATATAGTTCTTATTACCATTGAATCCGCCCCATTCTGCCTGATGGATTTTCATACGAACTGCAGACTTACAGTTAGGAATATTGATGACGCGCTTGTTATTAATATAAATCTTGAGGGCTCGCTTGTTGAAAGACATTGCAAAGTGGCTCCAATCGTTCTTCTTCATTTCCCAAGTCTTGCCACGACCAGAATCACGCCAGTCGCCAGTAGTAGATATAAATCGGCATGTTACCTCCAACTTGCTATAACTCTCACCAATTCTGATTTCATACACGTCATCACCATTGGCATCCTTGAATTCCAGTTCATAGCAGTTACTCATTTCCGTCTTCGGGTCGTTCATCCAGAAGTCAAATTCCAGCGTGAACACATCGGGAATGTAACTCTGCTGATTGGTCATCAGAGGCTCAATTCTTGATCCAGGCTCGAAATGGATACACTTCTTGCTTTTCATGTTGGCTACATCCGCTGAGCCATCAATCAAGTCCCACTTTGAGGGGAACTCACCCATCTGCTCATTCTGCAGATTATCTTCGAAAAAGGCAACGGCACCCGGCACGAAGTCGCTCTGCTCATACTGAGCCTCTGTGTCCTGCGGACCTTCTTCGGCATCCTCATAGTCGGCATCGTCCGACTCCTCGTTCTTCTTCGACTTCTTGCCGTCGAGCACGTCGTCCATGGCTTTGTCTGTCTCACGAGATACCTTATTAGCCACTTTGTTCTCGACTGCACTCTTGGCGGCATCCACGGCACGGTCCTTGAGTCGCTTCAGGAAGCCCTGAGCATCGGCATTTGCTGAGACGGCAAAAGCCACAATCAATAGCATTAACAGTTTCTTCATACGCTATACATTTTTAATTAATGGTTGATATACATACTTCGGGGACAAAGATACGAACAATATTCGAATCCCACAATCCCCCAAATGGGGGTTTTTATTCAAGGACAACTTTCGTATAAAGAAATCAGTTTGAGGGTATCAGGGTAACATCGTTATGCTGGTTAACGGGAAAGTGATAATAGGGCACGTTAATCTTCCATAATTGTTTCCGTATGTCAGCAATATTTCGTATATTTGCAACATGAAACGAGAGAAAATGATAACTATAGCTGCCCTGATGCTGATGTTCACTACGAGTGCAAAGGCCTATACCGACCATCGCAACGCTAAAGTGGACTCTGCCGAACAGGTGCTCAACAGCGGAAAGGCACTCACAGACAAAGAGCGCATGGAATGCTACTACACCATCGTGCGCGGCACGCTGGGTAAGGACACCAGGAAACACGACCTCTATGCCCGCAAGATGCTCTCCCTGAGCTATCAGATGGATGCCAAGAACATGCGCGAAAATGCCCTCAACCACCTGGGACTGCAGCACTACGGGCAGGAAGACTTCGAACCAGCAGAACGCTACTTCCTATGGGCCATCGCTGTCACCGATTCCATGCAGGGCGACAGCCGCTACCACCAAAAAGACCTCGACGACAACTACTCGCAACTCTACGGTGCACTGGGCAACCTCTATAATCTCCAGGACAAAGCTCTGCTGGCCATCGAGTACTATCAGAAGGCGCTGCCTATCTTCGAACGCTACGGATGGTTGGAGTCGCAGACCATCCTGCACCACAATGTCGCCGAACTGTGGTTCTCCATGGGCAATAGCCAGAAAGCAGAAGAGGAGTATCTGAAGGCCATCAAGACCGGCACTGCTTCTGGCGACTCGCTGATGATGGCCCTACCCCGCAAGGGCCTCGCCAAGGTGTATCTCGACCTGGGAGAATACGAGAAAGTCCGTCAGACCATAGAGCCTGCCTACAACTACTACCACGCCCATCGCGACGAGGAGACCAACGATTATCCCGAGGTGCTCTGCTCGCTGGTGAAGCTCCACCTGATGGCAGGCCACGAGAATCTGCCGAAGGCCAAGGCCTACTCGCAGGAGGCCCTGAACCTGCTGCACGACGAGATGATGATGGAGACCAGCTGCGACGTGTATGCCTCGGCTGCGATGGTAGCCATGCGAGAGCAGCGTTGGCAGGAAGCCCTTGGGTATGCCAGGAAATCGGTACACGAGAACGACTCCGACGCCACCTACAGCGACGTGAGCTGCTACGAGCTGCTGGCCAACATCCACATGCAGCTGGGGCACAAGCAGGAGGCATCACAATATATTAATAAGGTACGCACGATGATGGAGCGCTTCGCCACTGAGCATTACCAGAGTGGACTGAGTCAGATGGAAGTGGTATACGAGACAAAGCAAAAGGAGGCGCGAATCGCCCAGCTACAGCGCCAGAAGCAATGGTATCTTTTGGGAGGAGTGCTGACGGCCTTGGTGCTGCTGCTCTCCACGCTCGCCTTCTTCCTGCTCTGGCGAGGTCTGAAGCTGCGTCGCCGTACCGCCCTCATAGAAGCCAAGCTGGAAGGCGAGAAGGCTGAACGGGTGAGAATAGCCCGCGACCTGCACGACCGTATGGGAGGGCTGCTGACAGCCATCCGCCAGAACCTCCCTGAAGAATCTGAAGAGTCCGGATTATCCGGAATATCCGGGATATCCGGGATATCCGGCAAATCCGGCGAGCCCAGCAAATCCAGCAAATCCGCCCCCCTGAAGCTATCCAGAGCCCTCATCGACGAAGCCATCCGAGAGATGCGCAATGTGGCCCATCACCTGCTGCCAGATGCCCTCAGCCGCTATGGCCTCAGACGAGCCTTGAGCGACTACTGTCGCACGCTGAAGAACGTCAGCTTCTCATTCACGGGCCAAGAGCGTCACATCGCCCACGAGGAGGCTATCTACTGCATCGCCTACGAACTGGTGAACAATGCCGTGAAGAGTAGCGGAGCCAGTCATATCCACGTACAGCTGATGGCTCAAGACGCACTCACCGTGCTAAACGTTAGCGACGACGGCAAAGGACTTGACGATACCAGCAACGACGGCATCGGCCTGAGCAATATCAGAGAACGTGTGGAAGCCTTCGGAGGCAAGCTCGACATTATCTCAGAGGCAGGAAACGGCACAGAAGTCAACATCGAGTTCGCCCAAGACGCAGAAAACCCCCATTTGGGGGATTGCACCACTCAATAAAATTGCGTACCTTTGCAGCCGATCATTATACACCTATCATAACATGATAAGCGTCATCATCGCCGACGACCACCGACTGGTGGCTGAAGGCATCCAGAAACTGATCGACGAAAGCAATGCTGCAACAGTCGTGGCTATCGCTGGCAATCTCAGCGAGGCTATCAGCATGGTAGCCTCCAAACAGCCAGACATCATGCTGCTTGACGTGGCCATGCCGGATGGCGACGGCATCGATGCCATCGCAAAGATCAAGGAGGCTTATGGCAAGCTGAAGATCATCGTACTGACCATCTATGCCGAGCCTACCGTCATCCGCAGGGCTCTGGAAAGCGGTGCCGACGGATACATCCTGAAGAATACTGGTACGGAAGAGCTCATCGACGGCATCGAGGCTGTGGCCCGTGGAAAACAGTTCGTCTGCCAGGAGGCGCGTACGCTGCTCATCGGCAGTGAGTCGGCTCCCGCACTGACATCCAGAGAGCGCGAGATACTCCGACTGATCGTGGAGGGCTTCACCATGAAAGAAATAGCCCACCGACTAAACCTCGGCTTTGAAACGGTCCATAGCTATACCAAAACGATGCGGCAGAAACTGGGATGTCCTAATATGTCGTCGCTCGTCAGGACTGCCATTGAGCGACACCTGATATAAAAACAGAAATCCTCGCTTCGGCGAGGATTTCTGTTATCTGATTCTGTCGAGTGACCTGACGAGTTTCTCATCCGCGAGGATAGCCCTTCGGGCCATCAGATACAGGATGAGCGCTACGGCAGGCAGCACCGCCGGCCACGAAGGCTGAAAGTCGACTGCTCCCCACGACTTGTCGCCCACCATTCGGGAAACGACAAAGAAACACACATACCACCCCGCCATCAACAGGGCATTGAGGGCGCAGAAAAGTGCCTGGGCCTTGCGATTGTGGTAGATAAAGATGGTATAGGTGCCGAGTGCTGCAGTGGGCAGAAGGATGGCGAAGAGAGGCCACACATCGAAATGGTGCTTGCCAAGGGGATCGGTAAACCAGAGGTTGTACACACGAGCCACCTTGATGCCAGCCGCATCGAAGGCACCTATCTGCATCGTGAGAGTGATGACGGTCAGGATGACAGCCACCACGAGGAATATCGTCTGTTTACGCTGCCACATAGGGATACATCATTAATAATGCAGAGCGCATAATCATCAGATATCCTGGTTCTGGGCCTCACGGGAGGGGTCGCGCCAGTAAACCTTATCCTCGATAAACTCCTGAGTAGCCAGCAAGGTAGCCTTGGGCAGTTTCTCGTAGTAACGTGAGATCTCTATCTGCTCGCGGTTCTCGAACACCTCCTCGAGTGAATCGTTGTAAGAGGCGAACTCGGCGAGCTTCTTCGACAGATCATCCTTGATCTGAAGGCTGATCTGATTGGCGCGCTTGGCGATGATGGCGACACTCTCGTAGATGTTGTCAGTGTCGCGGCAAAGGTCCATAATGTTGCGTGTAACGGTGTTAACCGGTGCTTTTGATTTCTTGTAGTCCATATATTTGACGAATTTACTAATTGACGTTTTTTACGATTTCAGTCCTTAATGACCTTCTTGCATTTGGCGATGAAGCGCTCGGCCAGACGGATGTTCTTGGAGTCGGGATACTCATTGATGAATCCGTAGCACTCGTCCTCAGCATCGCGATAACGGTCGATGCGCTTGTCCTCGGTAGAATTCTCTGCCAGTTCAAACTTGCTCTTCATGATGAGCAAGGCAAAGTCCTCCCGGTTCTTACAGTAAGGATAGTTCTTCAGCGCATTCTGAGCAGTGATGATACACGAGGTGTAGTTGCTCTCGTCGTTCTTGTTGATGTTGCCGAAATACCCCCCGAGGTTGTAGTAGAGCTCAGCCGAAAAAAATTCCTTCATGATGAGCTTATCCTGCAACTCGTAGAGTCGTTTCTGGGCCTCAGCGCGCAGCTTGGAATCAGGATAGAGGTCGAGGAACTGCTGATAGGCATTGATGGCTCCGATGGTAGGAGTCTGGTCGAGTCGCGGTTCCGGTGCACTCTGGTAGAGCGAGTTGCCTACGTAGAGACTTGCCGACTCGGCATAGAGTCCACGAGGATAGCTGCTGACATACTTCTTGAACGTGGCCGAAGCGGCGTCGAAGTCAGCATTGCAAAATTGTGCCATCGCCAGCATGTAGAGACACTCCTGAGCATCGTCGGTACCCTTCTTGACGGTCACCAATTGCTCAAGCAACGAAGCAGCCTTCTGAAACTTGCCCAGTGCGAACTGCTCTTTAGCATACTCATACTTGTAGGCATTATCAGTAGACTTGTATACCTTGTTGAATTCTCCAGCGCAACTCGTCAAGAGCATGAGCGCGCACGAACCTATTATGATACATTTCTTCATATCGGGGTGCAAAGTTACTGATTTTCACGCAAACGGCAAAGGTTTTTGAAGAAAATTATGAATTATGAATTATGAATTATGGATTTTTTTGTACCTTTGCACCTTGTTATGAGCGAATTTAAACTTACTTCACCTTATCAGCCTACAGGAGACCAGCCTGAAGCCATCCGACAACTGACAGAAGGACTACGACGGGGAGACCAGTCGCAGGTACTGTTGGGTGTCACCGGCTCGGGTAAGACGTTTACGATGGCCAACGTGATAGCCAACGTCAACCGTCCGACCCTTATCTTGAGCCACAACAAGACGCTTGCTGCCCAGCTCTACGACGAGATGAAAGGTTTCTTCCCTGAGAATGCCGTCGACTATTATGTCAGCTATTATGACTACTATCAGCCAGAAGCCTATCTGCCTGCAAGTGATATCTACATCGAGAAGGATCTGGCCATCAACGACGAGATAGACCGTCTGCGTCTCTCTGCTGTAAGCGACTTGTTGTCAGGCCGTCAGGATGTCGTAGTAGTATCATCCGTATCATGCATCTACGGTATGGGCAGTCCCATTGCACTGCAGGAGAACGTCATCAGTCTGCATGTAGGCCAGAAGCTCGACCGCAACCAACTGTTAAGGAATTTAGTAAGTGCGCTATACGTCCGTAACGACATTGACCTTCAGCGCGGCAATTTCCGGGTGAAGGGCGATACCGTCGATGTATTTATGGCCTACTCTGAGGTAGTGCTCCGCATCACCTTCTGGGACGACGAGGTAGATGCCCTGGAGGAAGTGGATGCCGTGACCTTCGACCGTCTGGCCCGTTTCGAAGAGTACAAGCTCTATCCTGCCAATCTCTTCATGACCTCACAGGAACAGACCAATATCGCTATCCGTCAGATACAAGACGACCTGGTGAAGCAGGTGGCCTTCTTCGAAGAGATGGGCGACCCATACAAGGCACAGCGCATCAAGGAACGCGTGGAATACGACATGGAGATGATCAAGGAACTCGGCCACTGCTCGGGCATCGAGAACTACTCCCGCTATTTTGACGGACGTAAGGCAGGCGAACGCCCCTATTGCCTGTTCGACTTCTTCCCCGACGACTATCTGCTCATCATCGATGAGAGCCACGTCAGCGTGCCCCAGATCAGGGCCATGTACGGAGGTGACCGAGCCCGAAAGACCAACCTCGTGGAGTACGGCTTCCGTTTGCCAGCAGCCTTCGACAACCGTCCGCTGACCTTCGAGGAGTTCCACGAGCAAATCAACCAGGTGATCTACGTCAGTGCCACCCCTGCCGACTACGAGCTACAGGAGTCCGAGGGAGTGGTGGTGGAGCAGGTGATTCGTCCTACCGGCCTGCTTGACCCCGAGATAGAGATACGCAAAAGCGAAAACCAGATAGACGACCTGATGGACGAGATACTGACCCGCAGCCACCGCAATGAACGGGTGTTGGTAACGACACTGACCAAGCGCATGGCCGAGGAACTGAGCGAATATCTGCTGAACCATGGCGTAAGAACCGCCTATATCCACAGCGACGTGGCTACACTCGACCGCGTGAAGATACTCTCCGACCTCAGACAAGGTGTCTACGATGTACTGGTGGGAGTGAATCTGTTGCGCGAGGGACTCGACCTGCCGGAGGTGTCGCTTGTTGCCATACTCGATGCCGACAAGGAGGGCTTCCTCCGTAGCCATCGCTCACTGACACAGACAGCAGGACGTGCTGCCCGTAACGTGAACGGCAAGGTGATTATGTATGCCGACACCATCACAGAATCGATGCAGCTCACCATCGACGAGACCCTGCGCCGCAGGATGAAGCAGATGAAATACAATGAGGAGCACGGCATCACGCCCACTCAGATTGTGAAGAACCTGAGCTTCGGCAGCCTGAAGCAGGAAGAGCGCTCCGACGTGAAGGAACTGCGCCGCGCGGGAATGGCTGCTGAGTCAAATAATGATGGCGCTATGCTGACAAGCGACCCCATAGTGGAGCACATGACACGCCCGCAGTTAGAGAAATACATCGCCGAGCGTACTAAACTCATGAAGGAGGCTGCCAAGCAGTTCGACTTCCTGCAGGCAGCACAGTATCGTGACGAAATTCTTGCCCTGCAGAAAGAGTTGGAGCTGAAGTAAAAGGGGAATGAATAGTGAAAAATCATAAAATCCGTGTTAATCCGTGTAATCCGTGCCGAGAAATGAAAAAATCTTTGTACTTTTGCGCGGTATTTATAATTAAGAACGCGATATGAAGAAATTTCTAATAGCCCTCATGCTGGCAATGCCGATGGCAATGAGTGCCCAGGACAACACCTGGGAGCGTATAGAACAGGACCCCGTGGAAAAGAGTAATCCCAATGCCAAGTATCTGGCGAAAGACGCCGTACCCCTGGTAGACGGTAAGGTGACATGGGTTACCACCATCGAGGCTCCCGGCAAGTCGGCAGACCAGATCTACGACATTCTGCTGGCTCAGTTGACAAAGATGACAACAGAGGACAACCAACTGGAATACAGCAATGTGGCCATTCAGGACCGTGAGCATCATAAGCTGGGGGCAGTCTACCACGAGTGGCTCGTATTCAAGAGCGTAGCCCTCTCACTCGACCGTACCCAGTTCAGTTTTCAGCTGCTCTGCACCTGTACTGACGGCAAGGCTGAAATAGAGATGACGCGCATCTATTACAACTACGACACCGAGCGCAAGCCCATCAAGTATATCGCCGAAGAGTGGATCACCGACAAGTATGCCGTCAACAAGAAGCGCACCAGGCTATATCCTGTCTCTGGCAAATTCCGCCGTAAGACAATCGACCGTAAAGACTTTATATTCAATAAGTTTAACGCCCTGCTTAACGCAAGCAAATAACTATTGGCATCACCAATGAACAAGGACTTGATACGCAACTGGCTCAACATCATCTTCATGGTGATGGCCGTCGTGGGCATCATCTTCTTCGTGCAGAAGAGTGAGTCGAAGCATGAATTGGGACTCTACATCATCCTTCTGGCAATGGTGGTAAAGATAGCAGAGTCGGCACTAAGAATGATGAAGTAGTGAATAGTGAATAATGAATAGTGAAATGAGAAAGGATACAAAGATGAACAGATGGACATGGAGAGTGATGGCAATACTATTCACTATTCACTATTCACTATTCACTGCATCTGCCCAGGACGTATACAACCAGATAGACGAAAGCGGCAACATCACGCAGCGTAACCAGAACTTCAACAAGCACAACAATGATACCACCAACCACAACAAGGAGATACCCAAGGGACTGAAGACGTGGACTGTCGACAGGAAGTTCGGCAACATCATCCCAGCCGTACCCGACACCCTGGCCCACCTCTATCCGAACACAACGCTCAACACAGGCTTCTACGGTGAATACAACACCACCGGCAACAACTATACAGCCCGTCTGAGCCGTATCTTCATTGACCGCAAGGAGATGAGCTCGTTTATGTTCACAGACCCCTATAGTTTCTTCTTCAGGGAGCCTGAACAACACTTGTTCACCAATACCCTCTCGCCATTGACCTACGTGAACTACGACAACTGCGGCGACAAGCAGAACGGTGAGGATCGCCTGCAAGCCAAATTCGCCGTCAACGCGAACAAGCGACTCGGATTCGGCTTCATGTTCGACTACGACTATGCACGAGGCTACTTCAGCAACCAAAGCACGTCGCACTTCAACTCCACCCTGTTCGGCTCCTACTTAGGCGACCGCTACAACATGCACGTGATTTTCTCGTTCAATCACCAGAAAGCATCAGAGAACGGTGGTATACTCAACGATGAATACGTGATACACCCGGAACAGTATACCGAGAGCTATGCCGACAACGAAATCGCAACGACTCTCAACGCGAACTGGAACCGCAACGACAACCAACACATCTTCCTGAGCCACCGCTACAACATCGGATTCTATCGTAAGGTAAAGATGACTGACGAAGAAATCAAAGCCCGCAAGTTTGCGATGGAGGCCAAGAAAGAGAAAGAAGAGAAAGAGGCCAAGGAGTCTGGTAATGAGAAACCCGGCGAGAAGCCCAAGGGCCGCCCTGCCAACGTGATGCCTAAAGGTCGTCCTGAGGGAGCCGTCATTGCCGGCAAGGAGCCTCCCAGAGAAAAGTCTCACCAACTGGCCATTGACTCCACCCGCATCCAGATCGACGAACAGGCCATGCGTGACAGTATACGTGCCAAGGAGATACAAGACTCCATCGACGCCACGATGAAAGACGAGTACGTACCCGTGACAAGCATCATCCACACGTTAGACCTCAACAATTATAAGCGCAGCTACATTGCCTATTATACCCCCGCCGACTATTATAAGGACTCATACTATCAGAACCTGGCAGGTGACTCTATCTACGACGATACCAAGCACCTACAGGTGAAGAACACCTTAGGACTGGCGCTACTCGAAGGTTTCAATAAATACATGAAGGCAGGACTGAAAGCCTTCGTCACCCACGAATACCGTCGATACGAATTGCCTGAAATACAGGACAATGACAACTTCTACCAAGAACGATGGACAGAACACAACATCAGCCTGGGCGGACAGTTGAGCAAAACTCAGGGCAAGACACTGCACTTCAACCTGATGGGTGAATTCTGGACTGTTGGCGAGGATGCCGGACAGCTGAAGCTCGACTTCAACACCGACCTCAACTTCCCCCTCTTCGGCGATACCGTACGTCTGGCGGCAAAGGCCTACTTCCACCGTCTGAACCCCACTTTCTATCAGCGCCGCTACCACTCGCACAACCTCTGGTGGGACAATAACGACATGAGCAAGGAGACACGTACCCGTATAGAGGGAATCTTCGCCTATGAAAAGACTAACACCAAGCTGCGCGTGGCTGTGGAGGAGATACAAAACTACACCTACTTCGGCATGAGCTACGACGCAACGACTAGCTCACGCAAGAATATGACAGCAGGTGTATATCAGGAATCGGGCAACATCAACGTGCTCACAGCCCAACTGTATCAGAATTTCCGCTTAGGCCCGCTGAACTGGGAGAATGTGATAACCTATCAGAACTCAAGCAACAAGGACGTGTTGCCATTGCCTGCCCTGAACGTATTTACCAACCTCTACCTGAAATTCAGGATTGCCCGCGTGCTGAATGTGGAATTGGGAGCAGACGCCACCTGGTTCACAAAATACTACGCCCCCGACTTCTGTCCGATGATCAACCAGTTTGCCATCCAGCAGAATGAGAGCAGTCGCGTGGAAATTGGTGAATATCCGTTCGTCGACGTCTATGCCAACTTGAAGCTCAAGGGCGTCCGCTTCTTTGTGATGATGACCAACGTAGCCAACGGCAGTGGTAACCGCAAGAAGTTTTTAACCCCCCACTACCCCACCAACGGCTCTGTGCTGCACCTGGGCGTTTCGTGGAACTTCTTCAATTAGGCCAACAGGAGTCCGAGGCTGACGCAAAGACCGTAGATAAAGATATTACGCGCTGTTTCTCCCAAGCAGAGATTCAGCGCTTTTCCTTTATCGATACGTTTGATTTTGAGGTAAGTGAACACGTGAAGGATGAAATAGATGAAGGGCAGGAAAAAAGCCAGAGGATGGCCGTTCTGCCAGAAAGTAGCCCCCAGGATCATGGCTCCGACACCTACGCCGAGATAGAGTTGGAGTCCAGCCTTTGCACCCAATCGGACGATCAGTGTACGCTTACCGGCCTCGCGGTCGTTATCACGGTCGCGGAAATTGTTCACCACCAACAGCGCATCGATTACCAAGCCGCAAGCCAGCGAAGCCAGGAACACCTGCCAGGTGACGGTATGCAGCTGCAGGTAATAAGTGATGCAGACAGGCACGATGCCGAAGAACACCAGCACCAGTAAGTCACCCAGGCCTAAATAAGAGAAATGAGTGGTGTAAAGGAAGCAGAATACCACACAGACTGCACCCACGATAATCATCTCCAATCCACCAAAGAGTACGAGAGGCAGGCCTACGATACATGCGAGGCAGGTGGTGGCGGCTATAGCCCGCTTCATCGCATCGAGCTTCACCCACCCCTGAGCACATGCCCTACGTGGACCAAGTCGCGTCTCAGCATCGTCGGCACCATTCGCGAAATCGAAGAAGTCATTGATGAAATTAGCATCAATCTGCATCAGGAAGGCGAAAAGCAGGCAGAGTATTGCTGCTGTCCAACTGAAAACGTCGTCACCATAATAGTCCTGAGCGTCTGTCCAGGCCAAGGCAATGCCAATCATCACAGGAACAGCTGCTCCTGTAAGCGTCTTAGGGCGCGCGGCCAGCAGCCACGCCTTCGGGGAATTAGTCTTTACTATTGCTTCTTCCATCGTCAAATGATACTAATTTATTTGCAAAAGTACAAAAAAGTTGTGAATTGTATCGTCCTTTATCGAATAATTTCGTATATTTGCATCAAATTTCCAATAATATGAATGCAAGCCTTGACCTCGTAGAGTACATAGAAACCAAGATACTCCCCAGATACGCAGATTTCGACCGCGCACACAATCTGGAGCACGTCACCCGCGTCATCCGCCGCTCACTGGATCTGGTGAAGATCACCGGAGCCGATGTCAATATGGTGTACACCATCGCCGCCTATCACGATTTGGGAATGTCCGGACCGAGAGCCATCCACCATATAACAGGTGGAAAGATTCTCGCCAGCGATGCCAGGCTGAAGAAATGGTTCTCGCCTGAGCAGATCAAGATCATGAAGGAGGCCGTTGAGGACCATCGCGCCTCAGCCAGCCATTCCCCCCGCAGCCTTTACGGCAAGATCATCGCCGAAGCAGACAGAGACATCGACGTGGACACCGTCATACGGCGTACCATTCAGTACGGACTGAGCAACTATCCCGAGAAAGACAAAAGTGAGCAATGGCAACGATTCAAGCAGCACATGGACGAGAAATACTCCGTGAACGGATACATCAGACTATGGCTACCCCACTCACCCAACGAGCAACAACTCAACCAGCTGCGCTTGCTCATAGCCAACCCGCAGCAACTGCACGAAGTCTTCGACCGTATCTACGCTGAAGAGTCCGCTGCTACCTGAGATACATATAATAGATGTAGCCCAGCACCACAGCCAGTACTATGAGGACTATCGAGCGTACCAAGCAACTCACCACCCTCTTGATGATGAGAAAGGCCACTATGATAGCCGCCAGCATGAACAGATAATATTCAATATTCTCCATAATCGTAAACTGTAAACCGTAAACTGTAAACTGTAAACCGTAAACTCAAAAGAGTTTCCTGAATGCCGTGGGGATAGGCGTCTCAAACTCCATCGGCTCTCCCGTAGCAGGATGAGTGAAGCACAAAAGCCAGGCGTGCAGACAAAGACGATGAAGCGGGTCATCACCATTGCCGTACTTCGTGTCACCACACACGGGATGCCCCATATCAGCAGAATGGACGCGTATCTGATTCTTGCGCCCCGTCTCCAACTTAAATTCCACCAATGAGTGATCGGCCGTACGGTCAAGCACGTGCCAGTGGGTGACGGCATACTTTCCCCCGTTGTCGACAGGCGAAGAGTAGGTGACGTAGGCCTTATTGTCTTTCAGCCAATTGGCCACAGTACCTTCATCCTGTTCCATCTCGCCGGAGCAGACAGCCACATAGCGACGGTCGTAGACGATATCATGCCAATTGTGCTCAAGGATCTGTTCCGTCTCCATATCCTTGGCATAGACCATCAGCCCGCTGGTGTCGCGATCCAGCCGATGCACTACGTGGGCGGTACACTTCTGACGAGACTTCTTGAAATAGTCGTCGAGCACCGTCTTCACGTTAAGCGTGGAATGCCCTGCGGCCATTGAGAGGATACCCTCAGCCTTTTCCACGACAATGAGCCAGCGATCTTCGTAGACTATCTTCACCCAACGGCTCTTGAACCCCTGCTGGTTACGCTTGGTCTTGCTCACCGCCACCTTCATGCCCCGCTCCAACGGGAAATCGAACTGCGACACCGTCTTGCCGTTTACCTTGACACCTCGTCCCTGAAGCGTGGCCTTGATCTTGGTCTTCGTCTGCTTCACATTCTCGAAGAGCCACTCTAGCAGCGGCTTCGGCTCACTGACCACATAATGGTCGTACTCGCCCTCACGGTTCTGTCCTGCATTGTATCTCATAATCCTATTATCTCGTAAAACAACTGCAAAGTTACGAATAATACTCCATACAGCCAAACATTACCAGAAGATTTTGTTATTTCCGCTCTTGCGGTTGAAATAGAGAGGATTCTCCTGATTCCTTAGGGAAGAAACCATTTTTCGATAGTATTATTTTGGTTATCTCATTCTTTTTTGTTATCTTTGCAGACAAAAAGTGTGATGACAGAACGCTCATCACGCTTGTACGATTAACAAATGCAGGAAGATACACTCTATCTGATACTCTACGGAGCAGCTGCCATGCTGTCACTAACGGCATGCTGTTATCTGCTGTTACGCCGGTCCAATGCCATCATCCCCGAGGTGACGTCGCCAGTACGCCTGCGACGGTGGGCGGCGGCCTTCTTTGCCAGCATGGCGCTGAGCCATATATGGTATCTACCCACCTTCTATTTCACTGCAAGCGATGACATACTGCTGAGCTACCTTATAGGGGCGACGCTCGACTTCATGACGCTTGTCCCCCTGGGGATAGTCGTATTGATGTCTATGCTGCAAGACCGCAAGCGACCGCTGTGGCTCGCAGGCGTGACGATGGTGCCCATCGTCGCAGTCATGGCTGTGTGCATTGCAAGCTGCAGCATCACCTTCCTGCCGGTATTATATGCCTATTACCTGTCGCTCGGCATCTGCTTAATAATATATATGGTACGCGAGGTGCGACAATACGGGCGATGGCTGCGCGACAACTATGCCGACCTGGAGCACAAGGAGGTGTGGCAGAGCTTCGTGGTGCTGGCTGTCATTCTGCTGTTTTTCGGCATCTATACGTTAGACCCCTACTATCGCTCCATCAAATACATCATGCAATTAAACAACATGATACTCGTCTGCTACCTCGTATGGCGGGTTGAGACGTTAAGCGAACTGAACGTCACGTCCCCTGCAACAGTCATGGACGGCGACGACCTTCCGCAAGCCATCCACGACCATATCGGCATATTACTGCAGCAGCATTGCATCGACACCCAGCTCTACCTGCAACACGACCTGTCGCTCCAGCAACTGGCCAAGGCCATCGGGACCAACCGCTACTATCTCAGCCAGTACTTCTCAAGCCAAGGCACAACCTACAATGCCTACATCAACAGTCAGCGCATCGACCACTTCATGAGCCTCTACCGCAAGGCTGTCGCCGCCCAGCAGTCCTTCACCGCCCAGCAGCTGGCCTTGGAGAGTGGCTTCCACAATTACCGCACTTTCAGCAATGCCTTCAAGCACCAAACGGGACAGACCGTGACAGGCTGGATGAAGGCCCAGCAAAGGCTGGGTGAGTGCTGAAGTGGAAAAATCTGCAAAAATACAGGTAAAATCTGCAAGAATCACGGCTTCCAATACGAGCCGTGATTCTTTTTTGAGGTGAAAATACTACCTTTGCCTACTGAATTCATGTCATCATGAGTAATAAACCATAATAATAATTCGTACTAACAAAAACAAAGCAAATGAAAAAAAAGAGTTTATTGAAGATGATGCTACCATGCATCGCAGTTGCGGGGGCAATCATCGCAGCGGGCGTGCTTGTCAGCTGCACGAGTTCGGACAACCCTGTCAAGGATGACACACCTCCGGTCAAGGACGGTGCCGACCTCGTGGTCTATGGCAAGATTTTCACTTCTGAGGACAACAAGATTGTAGAAGCCTTCGCCGTGAAAGACGGCAAGTACATCTATGTGGGCGACAAGGCAGGAGCCGAAGCCTATATCGAGAAGGGCAAGACCGAAGTGGTGGACTACACCGGCAAGGGCCTCGTGATGTCTGGCTGCGGTAACGGGCACTCCCACTATATGCTGGGGTATGCCCTCAAGACCATCGGCACGATGATCACTCTACAGGATAACTCGGAGAAACTGCTCAAGGAAATCGTGCCCGCCGCCGTCAAGAAGGCAAGGGCAGAAGGAGCCACATCCATCTTCGCCCAGGGCTGGCGCCTGCAGACACTTGAGCCTAACGTGCCTACCCGTGAGGATCTGGATGCCATCTGTAGCGATATACCCATATACCTGCTCGATGAGGAGTGCCACAAGGCACTGGCCAACACCATCCTGCTGAAGAAGGCCGGCATCATCAAGGAAGACGGCACTGCAGGCAGGACTGAATTGCGCGGCGGTGAGATCGTGACAGATGCCAACGGCATGCCTACGGGTCTGCTGAAAGAGCAAGCCCAGACCTATGTGCGCCAGTTCCTGGACAATGACAACCTCTATACCCTCGACAGGGCCATAGCCAATCTGGCTGAGATCGAGCAGTACATGCACTCAGTGGGTTACACGATGTACCACGGGGGCTGGGGTAACTATTTCGTCAACACCAATTACTACGAGGCCTGCCAGCAGCTGGACAATGCCGGCAAGCTGCACTTCGTGGTGGGTCTGCCCTACGAGATTGAGAGTTGGATGGATATGGACGAGGCCCTGGCCAGAGCCGTTGATGCCAAGAAATTCGCATCGAAGCGCGTCTTGCCGAGATGGATCAAACTGCTCTACGACGGTGGGGTTGAAGCAGGAACGGGAATCGTGGACCCGCTCTATCCCGACGGGCATCAGGGCATAGCCAACTGGACGGAAGAGGAAGTGACGGAGCTGACGCGCAAGGCTAATGCACAAGGCCTGACAATCCACATACACGTGATGGGAAACAAGGGTGTCAATCAAGTGGTCAACGCCTTCGTCAATGGTGGAAAGGACGAGATGCGCAACACGCTGGTTCATGTGCGTAACGTCAATGAGGCCGATTACAAACGCATGGCAGAGCATAACATCTACGTCACCTCGGGCGTCACCTGGCATCACGCTATGACAGGGCTGGCCGACATCCTTCGCGATCGTGGCATGACTCCAATAGGTCAGGAGGACAAGTCTTATCCTTTTAAGTCATTCTTCGACAACAACGTTCCCGTGACCATCCACTCAGACTACCCTGCACTGAGCGGCAGTCCCGACGACCCGTTCGGCATCATGGAGATTGCCGTGACAGGCGTACTTTGGTCTGAGAACGGTACTCCTTGGTGGCCTGAAGAACTCGCCACACGCGAACAGACTCTCGAAGCCATGACCATCAACGTGGCCAAGCAGATGTTCATCGAGGATGAGCGAGGCAGTATCAGCACGGGCAAGTATGCCGACTTCCTCCTTCTTAATCAGGACGTGCTGACCTGTCCGGTGAATGAGATTCACTCCACCAAGCCCGTAGCCACCTACTTCGAGGGCAAGAAGGTATTCTCGATGTAGCATCGAATAACATATCCAAGGATATTCTGAAATTTATCCGCCGGGACTGTGCTATGGCAGTCTCGGCGGATAAAATATCGGGCACACAGAGGATTCCCGTCCCGCTGTTTAAGGTTTCTCTACTTGCGAGACTATGGAGTTCTTGGCCTTGATGTCCACGCGATTGTACTTGTCGTCCTTCGACTCCTTGTTCGACTCACTGTCGAGCAGTTCAACGATTGTCACCTTCTCCTTCACCAGAACGGATATCAGACCCTCGAAGACCACGAAATCTGCCTTGTTGCGGAGGATGTTCTTCGCTGCCCAGTCGAAACGGATGTACTTCGGATTGCTCACTTTCTTTGCTCCTTTCTTTGATTCTTTACTCTTTGTTCTCATAGCTATTGATTTTTGATTACCGCTGCAAAGATACAAACAA
>ODAI010422779.1_pt1 | contig 36181 bp, 26 predicted proteins | sample 1539321 | NCBI WGS metagenome assembly ODAI01 (sample SAMN02144231, study PRJEB22623) | gut metagenome | biome: sheep rumen | host: Ovis aries | place: New Zealand
ACGGCTGCAAATTTAGATAAAATTTTTGAATTATAAGCCAGTCGAGATAAAAATGTGAACAAATTGCCCCGAAAAGATGGAAATCAAGGCGCACATATGCTCTTTTCTTATCCTTTACGTGCTCTAAGTCACAATTATTTTGTATATTTGAAGCGATAACCTTATGTTTAACTTCAAAACCGTAGGCTTATGAGAACTGTATGTGGCCTTGACATGCACAAAGATACGATTTATCTTTGTATTTCACTCACAGGGCTACGGTTTCGACTGGTCGGCATCGCCCAACGGCGGCAACGGCGGTCACTATCTCGGCTTCTATTCGGACTACTGGTACTGGGACAACGTCGATCGGGCGTACGGCTTCCCCGTTCGGGCAGTCGCTGAAGAATAATCTTTCGCGTTACTCGTTCACACAGCGGCTGGCCTTCAAAAGCCAGCCGCTTTTGCATCTAACTTTACAGCCTCACTGCGCGGACGACGGGCGGTGAGGCTCTTTTTTTGCCGTGAGTTAACTCGATTTGCCGTTTGAGTTAACTCAACGGGGCTTTTGAGTTAACTCACGGTTTTTCCAGAGTGCGGAGGAAAACTTTTTTCCCTGCACTGGAAAAAGTTTTTGAGTGCACTCCCCTTGATTCCTTTGCTCCAAAAACAGCGAAGGGGCCCGCAGCACATCGGGCCTGCATCCCTGCGAGCCCGATGTGCATCATTACTAACTAAAAACCAAAATACAAAGTATGAAAAAGAAAAAACCAAGGAAATTAGGCGGAATATTTGGAACTTTCGGAAATAATCCTTATCTTTGCCCACGGAAACAATAATTGTCAGCTTATATGAGTGCGGAGGCCATGACAGAGAAAATAGCCGAATACTTCAAGACGCAGCCCGTCTTGAAAGCTTGGCTCTTTGGCTCCTTTGCCCGAGGAGAAGAAACTATGGATTCAGACGTGGACATACTTGTGGAGTACGATAAGAATGCACGTATCTCACTGCTTACCATCTCGCATATGATGGGCGAGTTGGAGAAGAGCACGGGCCGACGCATCGACTTGATAGAAAACGGTTGTCTGTTGCCATTTGCGGTGGAATCTGCCAATCGGGATAAAAAATTAATCTATGAGAGAAGAGGTTAGGGATGTTGAACGGCTAAGCCACATGCTTGAAGCTATCAACGTGCTGATAAATTACAAGGAACATCACAAGCTCACAGGGGAGACCCCCTGTGAGCCGGGGGTGAAGGAGCATGGTGGTGGTGTAGAAAGATGGGGTGATTATTTTGAGTCTATCTTATTGAAGAATTCCACAGGGGAAAGTACAGGCAGAGTGCCTGCCTTGAAGTCCTTCTTGTTGCGTGTGACAATACAATCTGCCTGCTCGTCGATGGCCGAGCGGTGCTGGGTGGCAGAATTGTATCTACATATATTCGCCGCACATACATCAAAAGGGTGTCGTAGGGCGTGGAGCACTATTTCCTGACAATGGTCACCTCGCCGTCGGCCCGCAGCCTGATGATGCTGCTGGGCGTGTGCGGCTTATGCTCCTGCCGACGGCTCCAGCACACATAATCCACTGCCTCCAACAGCTCCGGGGCGATGTCGCAGTAGTTCTGCGCCGCCGGCTGTCCGCTGATGTTGGCCGACGTGCTCACCAGTGCCTTCTGGAACCGGTAGCACAGCTCCTTCGAGAACGGCTCGTTGGTGATGCGCAGGGCTATCGAGCCGTCGTCGGCTATCAGGTTCGGCGCCAGGTTCACCGCCCCGTCCAGGATGAGCGTCGTGGGCTTGGCACCACTGTCCTTCAGACTGTCTATCAGCTGCCACGCCACATCGGGCACGCTCCTCACATAGCGCTGCAGGCGGGCATCGCTATCTACGAGGCATATCAGCGCCTTCGAGTCGTCGCGCTGCTTGATGTCGTACACTCGTTTCACGGCTTCCTCGTTGGTGGCATCACAGCCGATGCCCCACACCGTGTCCGTAGGGTAGAGTATCACCCCACCCCGCCGCAACACTTCCACGGCGTTCCTGATATCTTGTTCTTTCGTCATAATCTGTCGGCAAAGGTAAGCATTTTGTCGCATTCTGCAAAAGAAAAACGCCAGTTTCCACCTAATACGGCAAAATTAACCCTATCGGCATGCGCCGTTCTCCCTATCTTTGCACCTGACAAACATGCAATACAAACACAATAACTCATAAAACAATCACACAACATGACAACCAAACATTTATTGAAATCCCTGCTCCTTCTGCTCTGCATGGCCGGAGGAGCCATCGGGGCATGGGCCGACACCGCCATACCGCTCAGCATCGGCACATACCTCACCACCAGTGAGTCGGCAACCACCGGCACCATCAACAACAACGACGGCGGCAACCTCGGCAGCATCCAAAAAAATGCCACGGCCACGTTCACGCTGACCAATGCCTCGGCGCAAGACATGGTGCTCTGCTTCCTGACGGGAAACAACAACGACAGTTCGCCACAAGTCACCGTCACGCTAAACGACGGCAGCAACAGCCTCTTCACCCAGACCGTCGATATCGAGAAGACCGGAGGTTGGAATCCCGTCAGCAAGCATATCCTCGACCTCGGTACGGTTCCTGCCGGTACGCTGTCGCTCACGTTTTCCTTTACCAATTCCAGCAGCTACGTGTGCAACCTCGGCAGCATCGCCCTGTACAACAAGACCGACTACATAGCCACCATGGACCAGATGCCCGGCAGCATCACCCTCGACAAGGGTTCCTATAGCGGCCCGAAGGTTGAGTCTGCCGGCAATGTCGGCTACGTGCAGAACGGCGGCACCGCCACCTATGCCATCTACAGCAACGAAGAAGGTGCCTACGAACTGACACTGGACATCTGCCGCTACAACCAGGGCGGCACCATGAACGTGAAAGTAGCCGACCTCTCAACGGGAGAAACAGAATACAGCGGCGACTACACCATTGCCGCAGACGCGCCCCAAGCCTATACCGCCAACACCTTGACCCTCCCCAGCATCAAGACGGGCTTCAAGGCCATGACCTTCACCTTCTCCAACGGCAGCAGCTACATTGCCAACTACAAGAACGTGGCACTGGCTTACAAGGGAATTGCTGCCGAGGTGTCCGGCTATACCGTCACCGGGCAGACCGTCACCGACGGCACCGACACAGACTATCTGTGCAACCTACCTGTGACCAGCAACGCCACCACCACCTTCGCCATCAGCGCCACCAACGGCACCATCGCCGTGACTGCCAAGAATTCGGCTAACGCAGCAGTAGCCGTTACCGACAACGGCGACGGTACATACACCGTCAACACACCGGCGAAGAACGACTACATCATCGTCACCACCACACTGACACCCGCCACCGGCGCCCATGCTGCAAAAACCGCCTATACGCTGAAGCTATTCCGCATCGGCGAGATTTCACTGACAGGCATCACAGTAGACGGCGTAGCCATCGACGTGCTCAGCGACATCAATGCCAGCCCCTACTCTGCCACCTACGACGCCTGCTACACCACAGCTCCCACCATTGCCGCCACGCTGATTGACGGCACAGCAGCCACCGTCGGCGCCCCTGTCATCAGCGGCTCCACCTATACCTATACCATCCACGGTGCCATTGCCGACACCGAGCTTGCCCGCGACTATACCCTTGTATTAAATAATGTACACGTGTATGCCCCCACCGGCGACGAAGAGACTGTAGAAATCAAGGCCAATGGCGGCACCATCGAGAACAACACCTGGACCAACGGCGTGTACACCGTGGCCACCACCAGCCTCGACTCCTACAACCAATACTTCAAGATGAACGACAACAGCTACACCATCAGCGTTCCCAGCGACGTGGTAGTCAAGCAGGTCATCATGAAAGACTGTTCGAACAACTACGCTGGCAACGACGCCCGCCTGAAGGCAGTCACCTCGACCGGCGCTAAGGCCTACATTCCCGTTGACAACAAATACTACCACAACACGGAGGGCAGCCGACACGACATCGTTGTCAATCTGGAGGGTCACGCCGCCGGTACCGACATCGTGCTGACCCAGCCCAAGAGCGGCCAGCCGATGGCCTGGATACAGCTGACCATCGTCAAGCAGGCACCCACCACTCCTCCTGTGAAGACTGCCGAGAGCGTCACCGTGGTGCGCAACCATGCTGTGGTGGCCGTCACCTTCGACCGCGAGATTGCAGGCAACGTCAACGCCACCATCAACGGCGGTACGGTGACCGCTGAGGGTGGTTCCGCCGTGCTGTACTTCCCCGTGTGGAACCTCGCCTACTCGACCGAATATACGCTGACCATTGACGCCGGTGCCGTCACTGACACCTATGGCAACAAGAACGATGCAGCTATCAACATCAGCGTCAACACCAGTGCCAAGCCCGTCGTAGAGAAAGCCACCTATGACTATGTGGTATCGACCGCCGACGAGCTGAAGGAGGCCATCAGTGCCATTGACGCCACCAACACGTCGGCAGCAGCCGGGCGCAAGGTCATCTTCCTGAAGAACGGCACCTACGACCTGGGCTCAACAGGCACCAACACCGTCCAGTGGGTCAACGCCCACAACATCTCGCTCGTCGGCGAGTCCATGGACGGCGTCATCATCTGCGGCACCAGTAGCGACATCTCGAACCCCGTGCTGAACATCCGCAAGGGCAGCGGCCAGTATCTGCAGGACCTCACCGTGCGCAACCTGACCGACTTCGACAAGCAGGAGCGTGACGGCGTGAGCGTGGCAGTATATGGCGGCAACAAGGCCATCTTCCGCAATGTCACCATGCAGGCCCAGCAGGACACGCATGTGACGGGCGAGCGAGCCTACTACACCGGTTGCCAGTTCTACGGAGCCGTTGACTTCATCTGCGGCGGCGGCGACCACTTCTACGACCAGTGCCGTTTCGTCATCACCAACCCGGGATACATCACCGCACCATCGACCAACGCTGCCAACAAGTGGGGCTACGTCATGCAGCACTGCACCATCGACAAGTACGTGGGCAGCTACACCTACGAGGCCGACGGCAACTTCTCGCTGGGTCGCCCCTGGCAGGGCGAGCCGCGCAACTACTGGCTGAACACCACCATGAACGTCAAGCCCAGTAACGACGGATGGGGCGGCATGGGCAATCTGCCCACCCACTTCTACGAGTATAACTCCACCGACGGCAACGGCAACGCCATCGACCTCTCGGTGCGCAAGAACTCGCCCACCTCTACCAACAGCTACACCCCCGTGCTCACCGACGAGCAGGCTGCGCGCTTCACCGTGGAGAACGTGCTGGGCGGCACCGACTCTTGGCTGCCCACCGAGGAGTGTGCCCAGGTGGAGGCTCCTGTCGTCAGCATCGAGGGTTCCACGCTCTCGTGGACGGCTGTCGAGGACGCCCGTTGCTATGTGGTATTCAAGGACGGCCAGTACCTTACCAACCTGACGGCCACTGAATACGAGCTGACCGACGAGGGCATCTACAGCGTACGTGCCGCCAACCAGAACGGCGGACTGGGCGCAGCATCGGGCAGCATCGCCCTGAAGCGTACCATCAAGGCCGACGCGTGGAGTACCATCGTAGTGCCCTTTGCCGTAAGTAATGTCGAGAACACCTTTGGCAGCGGCACCAAGGTGGCCCGCCTCACCGCTGTCAGCGGCACTGTGCTCAACTTCGAGAATGTCAACGCTATCGAAGCTAACGAGCCCTACATGATCAAGGTGACCAGCGACTTCACCGGAGCCACCGTCGCCGTTGCTAACATCAACTACGGCTCACCGGCGAAGACCGTAGGCAGCGTTACCTTCCAGGGTGTATATGCCGACGCCACCATCCCTGCAGGAGCCTTCTTCGTACACGACAACTCGCTCTACCGCGCCGCTGACAACACGAACACCATCCGCGCCCTGCGTGCCTATTTCACCACCACGAGCGGTGCCCGTGAGCTGTCGTTCAGCATTGACGGCGAGACGACAGCCATCAGGAGCATTGACAATTCTGCCATCTCACGACCTGACAACTGCTACGACCTGAGCGGACGCAGGATAGCGACAGCGGCAAATGGCAGGATGGCCAAGGGCCTGTACATCGTGAATGGACGTAAAGTAGTTATCAAATAAAAAAACAAGACACAGGAACAATCATGAAAAAAACATATTTTTCCCCCGACATGCAGTGCATCACACTGTCGTCGAAAACGAACATTCTGGCAGGCAGTGCCAACTTAGGTGCAGGCAATGTGCCGGTAGTAGACACCAATGACGTACTACCCGGCATCAGCTTGGGAGCCGACGCACCGCCCATGACGCTGATTCAGTTCTGATACCACCATCGCCTACAAGTTCCCCTGCACCCGCCGCTAATGGGTGCAGGGGAACTTTCGTCAGATCCTATCAGCTTTTCTCCCAGACCTATCACCACTACATGTCACTTTGCACCCTTTGCGACAAATTCATCCACGGCCGGGGCGGCCCTTTACCTATATGGTGAGGGGCCGCCCACGGTCATGTAGGCATTCGTTTGGCTGAAAAAAAATTTGTCATGTCAGTTTTATTTTGTATTTTTGCAGCCAAATTGCAAACCAATCGCTAAGACACTGACATGACTATAAGAAAAACCTTCACACTATGCGCCCTGATGCTTACCACATCGGGGATTGCCCAACCGACAGTGACACAACATACTTTCACCGTACATGACGGACTGGCTGCCAACGTGATAAGCGGCATGGCCCAAGACCGGCATGGACTGATGTGGATAGCGACCTGGAACGGACTGTGCTGCTACGACGGCCAGCAGTTCACCACCTTCCGGGGTGGGCCACACGGCAGCGACGACGCCCTGTCGAGCAACCGCATCACCATGATACAGCCAGACAGCCGCGACAACATCTGGGTGCGTACCTACGACGGCGGACTATACCTGCTGGACACCCGCGAGTGCCGGTTCGTGAACGTGGGAAGCATCGTGGAGCGACGCTACGGCAAGCGACCGTTGCCACGCAACTTCTACGCCATGCCGTCGGGGCACACCTGGATTACCGATGAGAACGGCGAGCTGAACCTGCGTATAGACGACAGCCACCCTACCGACATTAATCATATAGAGGTGCTGGGCAAGATGGGGAAACCCATACAGGGAAACATCATACACAAGGTGGAGGCCGACAGCGAGGGGCGCGAATGGATAGTAACCGACCGCAGCACCACCTGCTACAACAACAAGGCCTCAGTACGCAAGCCCCTGACGACGGATGCACGACAGCATGATGCTGCCAGGCTGGACAGTCTGCTGGCACGCTGTGGCGTGGGCCGCAAAGACATCGACAAACACTACATCGACCGGCAAGGCAACCTGTGGTACTCGACGGCAAACGGGCTGACTCTTGCCACATTCCGCGAACAGCCGTTCCACCTGCTGCCACTGCGCGAACAGCAGCCCACACGGTCGGTGACATGCCGCCGCGACGGCACCACCTGGGCGGGAACGGCCGACGGCTACATAGCCATATACAACGGCCACACGCTGACGGGATGGCTCGACCACGCCGGACACATCAGCAGCCGGCCAGTACGTTTTTCCGACCGTATCTTCACACTCTACGAAGACTCGGAAGGCACGCTTTGGATTGGCACCAAAGGACAAGGACTCTACACCGTGAGCCGACAAGGGCGGGTAAGCCACTACAGGGCAGATACCGCTAACCGCTACGCCATCAGCCACGACTACATCTACGACATCAACGACGACGGCAACGGCAGGCTCTGGATAGCCACCTACGGTGGTGGGGTGAACATGGCAGACGGTCAGGGCGACGAAGCCCTGCGGTTCATACACAGTGGCAACGAGCTGAAGGGCTATCCTGAAAAAGACTTCCAACGGGTGCGCCGCATCACCCACGACCGTAAAGGTACCATGCTACTTTCTACCACCTCGGGGTTGGTCAACTTCACTTCCGGCGACAAACGGTCTGCCGACATCCGATTCTATACCACACGCCACAGACAAGCAGACAGCACATCGTTGCTGAGCAGCGACGTGATGCAGACTCTGGCAGGCAGCAAGGGCAATGTATATGTCACCACCATGGGCGGCGGCATACAGCAGATAGACGGCAAGCTGTTGCCGGGCGACAACCTGCGACTAACCGACCTGCCGGTGTTGAACCAAGAGCCCGCCAACGCCCTCTGGCTGGCAGAAGACAGCAAGGGGTACGTATGGATAGGACGAGAGAACGGTGTGGAATGCTACCACCCCGACAGTGGCAAACTGCTGCGGTTTGGCGGCAACAGTATGCCACCGGGCATCGAACTGACGGAAGCAAAGCCGGCTGCCGACGGCCAAGGAGCATTGTGGGTCGGCACGGTGGGAGGCGTGCTGACCTTCAAGGGCGACGACATCAAACTGAGCAACTACCGGCCAGGCATCGTCTTCACCAGCGTTCAGTACCAAGGCGAGAACGCCACACACCCGCTGCTATACGGCGGCACTCTGACCATACCGCCCGAACGCCGCAACCTGACCGTCAGCTTCGCGGCTCTTGACTATGGCGACAACTCGCTGATACAGTATGCATATAAAATCAAGGAAAGCAGCAAGGAATGGAGCTACATAGGGCGACACCCGAGCATTGCTTTCAACCAGTTGGCTCCGGGCAGACACACCCTGGTGGTGAAAAGCACCAATGCCGATGGCGTATGGGCCGACAACGAGACAGAGCTGACACTCGACGTGACACCGAGGGCATGGGAGCGCACCTGGGTACAATTGTTGCTGCTAATCGTCGTTGTTGTACTATCGACATGGGCAGTGATGGCATGGATGAACCACCGGCGCAGGAACCGCAAGCGCGAGCAGCGTCTGGAAAGCATCATGCGACAATACCGCGAACTGCAGGAAAGCATAGCGGCACAACAAGAGGAACATGCTGCCGACCGTCAACAGGAGCATACGGACGACAAGCCGGAACAGCCGTTGCACAAGTACACCTTGGAGGAACCGAAAATCGTAGATGAGGACGAGGTGATGATGAACCAGCTGATGCAGTTCATCGAGCAGCGCATCGGTGACGAAGCACTGAAGATAGACGAGATGGCCGAGGCCGTGAACATGGGGCGCACGGTGTTCTTCGGCAAGATGAAGAGCCTGGTAGGCATGTCGCCCAGCGACTTCCTGCGGCAGGTACGTATGCAACGGGCACAACAGCTGCTGGCCCGCAGCAAGATGAGTATTTCGGAGGTGGCCTACTCGATAGGCTTCACAGACCCGAAATACTTCACCAAATGCTTCAAGAAGGACACGGGCATGACACCGTCGGAATACCGCGCCAAGAGCTAAAAGTGGCGGGCATACATCTTGCCCGCCACTCGTTGTCTTGCCTTTTTCCTGAGCTTCAGGATAGGAGAGCGTGTTATCGTATTATCTTCTTACCATTGGCAATATACAAGCCTTTCTGCAGGTTGGCATTGGCAGAGAACTGCCTTCCCGCCATGTCATAGACAGTGTCTGGCTGCCGATGTGCGGCAGGCACGCGCCTGACATCGCGTATGGCAGTCAGAATGGAGGGGTCGCTCTTATAGGTGTCCTTTACCGTGGCGGCCCCGGCAGCGATGGTACCGCTAAGGCGGTCGTCGGCCGACGATGCACTGACATGGAAGTTCACCGTGCCCTGCTCTACACGGAAGGTGTGAGTGGCATCGTCGAAATAGGCCAGCTGCTCATGCTTCAAGGGAATAGTCACCGTCTTTTGTTCACCGGCCTTCAGCTCCACGCGCTCGAAGCCCACCAGGCGGCGGTTCAGGCGTTTCATGTGGTCTGCCGTGGCATTGGGGAAATCGACATACAGCTGAACCACCTCGGCTCCGTCGCGGACACCGGTGTTCTTGACTGTGAACGACACCTCCATCTCGCCTCCGGCATCTAACGTCGCAGCGGTCGGCTGCAAGTTGGCATACTCGAAGGTGGTGTACGACAGACCGTAGCCAAAGGGATACATGGGTTTCGCAGCCTGACGGGCCACATTGGCTCCGGTGCCCTTGCCATAGTACATATAGGTGTAGCCCCAGTCGTCGATGTTATATTCCAGCATGCCGTTGGCACCAAACTGCGAGTCGGCTGCGGCGGGCAGCTCGGCCAGCGAGTTGTACCACGTAGAGGTGAGCTTGCCACCGGGGTTGTAGTCGCCATAGATGATGTCGCAGATAGCCTGGCCTTGGGCTTGCCCGCCATACCAGATGTCAAAGATAGCGGGAATGTTTTCCTTCGCCCAGGTAATATCTACCGACGAGTTGGTCTCGAGCACCAACACCACGTTCTTGTTGACGGCATAGATGGCCTTCAGCACCTCTTCCTGGTTGCCGGGAAGCGTGATGACGAAGCGGTCGTGGCTCTCGGTGCCGGTCTCATGGCTGTCGAGTTTCTCATAGTTGGTACCACCAAGGAAGACAACGACATCGGCCTTCTGTGCTACGGCGACGGCACGGCTGATAGCCTCTTCTGTGGCATTGACATTGACGCTGCCCGAGGTCTCGACCATGTAGAGCGGACCGGCAGTCTCCAAGGGATTGGCAGCGGGATTGAAGAACTTGAAGTAGTCGTAGTTGCCCACATAGCTATTGGAGCCGGAGAACTTGACATATAGGTCGTGAGTGCCGCTGATGGCGGGGTCGATGGTGGCGGTGACGGTCTGCCATTTGGTCCAGCCGCCAGTGTCGAGATTGCTGACGGTAAGGAAGGGAGTGCCGTCCTTGGAGTCAAGGATGAACGACACCTGGCCGAGACCACTCGACTTGGCTCCGCACGACATCTCAAAACTGTTGCAGCCGTTGCCGAAGTTGACGTTCTTATAGAGGAAAATGTCGCCGGGAGCAGTGTTCTCCAGATTGCCTGCACCCTTATTGTTGTTTTCTGCGCCGCGTTTCGACACGACAGCCTCGCTGAAGTTCTCTGCCTGCAGCGTGCCGTCGGTAACGGTGAAGTTAAGCTTTTTCGAGAAAGCTTGGAACGGGGTGGTGGTATAGGTGGGCGTACCGCTATAGTCGCCCAGCATGATCTGGTTGGCGTAGGGGCCGATGAGGGCCACCTTCTTATCGGCAGCGATGGGCAGCAGGCCGCCCTCGTTCTTCAGCAACACGGCACTCTCGCGGGCGGCCTTCAGAGCCATCGCCTGATGGTCTTCACACTCCAGGCGGCTGGCAGCGATATTACGCCAGGGACAGTTGTCGTCGAACTCGCCCAGGGCGAAGCGGGTCTCCAAGACGCGTATCAGTGCCCGGTCCAGGTCGGCCTCGGTCATATAGCCATCCTCGATAGCTTGCTGCACGGCGGTCTGGAACACGCTGGTCCTGTTCTTAAACTCGCAGTTCATGTCGTTGCCGGCCTTGATGGCATCGGCCGTAGCATGAGCCATATAAAGGTCATTGATGTCACCTGCCTCATCGGTATAAGTGCCGTAGATGTTGCCATAGTAGAAGTGCTTCACGCTGCGGTAGATGCACGACACACCGGCACAGTCGCTGGTGACGTAGCCGTCGAAGCCCCACTCATGGCGCAGGATGTTGGTGAGCAGCCAGTCGTTCATGGCATTAGGCTTGCCACCCCATGCCTTCTTGGCAGTCCATCCGGTTCCAGCGGCATTCTTCTCATTGAGGTCAGTGCTCAGTGCATTGTACGACGACATGATGCTCTTCACTCCACCGTCCTTGACAGCCATCTCGAAGGCAGGCAGATAGTATTCACGCAGGTTATGCTCGGTCATGAACGACGTAGAGCCTTGTCGCCCCTGCTCATAGTTGTTGGCAGCAAAGTGCTTGGCACAGGCCACTGTCTTCAGATAAGGGTTCTCTGCAGTCTGTTCGCCCTGCATTCCCTTGATGAACTGCACAGCCAACTGTCCGGCAAGGAAGGGATCTTCGCCGTAATTTTCTTCGTCGCGCCCCCAGCGGGGGTCGCGGGCCATATTGATGGTAGGGCACCAATAGTTTAGACCTTTCTGGTACACATTATTATAAATGCGAGCCTCGTCGCTGATGACAGTGGCACAGTCGAAGATGAGCTGACGGTCCCACGACGACGACATACCCTTCGACTCAGGGAAACTGGTGGCAGCACCCGAGCGGGCCACGCCATGAAGGGCTTCGTTCCAATACTGATAGGCGGGAATCTTGACGTATCCGTCGTCCTTGTAGTCGCGGCGGTTAATGTCCTGGTCAACCATGTTACCCATCTGCCAGGCCTTCTCCTCCAAGGAGAGACGACTGACAAGATCGACGGCACGCTCATGGAAACTCAGTGAGGGATTCTGATAAGGCAGCATCTGTGCCTGCAAGGTTGCCACGCCCGGTCCTAAGGCTACCAGTGTGGCCAGAAGTAGGTTCTTTTTCATCTTTTGCATACTCTGTACATGTTTTGGAATGATGATGCAAATTTAACATTCTTATCCACATACAAAGGGTGAAAAATTGCCACAAAAGGTGGAAACGCTCCGTTTCCGACAGCCGTTGCTGCCTCTAAGCCCGTATAAGGCAGTGCCGGTTCCCTCCCAGCAGGGCACGTCGTCGGCTATCTCGGGCAGCTGGCTGCGGTGGAACACAGGGTCTTTCACGCCTGCCCGTTTCTGGCTGCGGTAGTCGTCGAGCAGCCGGAACACATACTTGCCCAAGAGCACGATGGCCGTCAGGTTGCAGGCCGTCAGCAGGGCCATGCAGAAGTCTATCATGCTCCACACGGCTTCGAGCGACAGCATCGCGCCGAGCATGACCATGACACCGCCGGAGAGAATCCTGTAGGCCGTCATGGCGGCGGGGCTGTCGGTCATGAACCGCACGTTGGCCTCGCCGTAATAGTAGTTGCCGATGATGCTGGAATAGGCGAAGAGGAAGATGGCCACAGCCACGAACGAAGGTCCCCACGCACCCACCTCGCTCTGCAGGGCCTGCTGGGTGAGCGCGATACCGTTGAGCTCGGGCACCTCGTAGAGTCCGCTGATGAGGATGATGAAGGCCGTGCAGGAGCATACCACCAGGGTGTCGGTGAACACGCCGAGGGCCTGGATGAGGCCCTGCTTCACGGGATGGCTGACGGCGGCGGTGGCGGCAGCATTGGGGGCGCTGCCCTCGCCGGCCTCGTTGCTGAACAGGCCGCGCTTCACACCGTTCATGATGGCAGCGCCGACGGCACCGCCCACGGCCTGATGGATGCCGAAAGCACTCTCGACGATGACGCGCAGCACATGGGGCAGATGCTGTATGTTCATAACCACCACGACGATGGCGAGCAGCAGATAGCCTACCGCCATGACGGGCACCAGCACGGAACTGACACGCGCTATGCGCTGGATGCCGCCGAAGACGATGACCAGCGTCATAGCCACCAACACCGCGCCCAGCACCACGGGGCTCCACCCGAAGGCGCCCTCCATGGCTCCGCAGATGGTGTTGGTCTGTACAGAGTTGTTGGCCAGACCGAAGGTGATGGTTATCAGTACGGCGAAGAGCACAGCCATCCACCGGCAGTGCAGTCCGCGCAGGATATAATAGGCCGGACCGCCTATGAACGAGTCGCTATGGTGCTGCTTGAACAGCTGGCCCAGCGTAGATTCCACGAAGGCGGTGGCGGCACCCACCAGCGCCATGACCCACATCCAGAACACGGCTCCCGGGCCGCCAACGGCAATGGCGGTGGCCACGCCGGCCAGATTGCCGGTGCCTACCCGCGAGGCCAGCGACACGGCGAAGGCCTGGAACGACGAGATGTGCCGTTCGTGCCCCTGCGGGCGTGCCGAAGAGTCGGTGAGCAGGCGCAGCATCTCGGGCACCATTCGGAACTGGACAAAGCGTGTGCGCCACGTAAACCACAGGCCGCAGCCCACGAGGGCGGCAATGAGGCAGTAGCCCCACATCAGGTCGTTGACGGTGTTCAGCAGGTCGAGCATAATATGCGATAATTAGCGATTCTTTTAGTAATATGCTTTACGGTTACTTCATGTTGGGTGTCAGAACTCGCTGGTGAAATGGAACTTGATATGCTTGAAGTCTTCCTGCGCCATCTGCAGCACATAGCCGGAGTCGGCCAGGAACACGTCGCGACCCTCCTTGTCCTTGGCCATATACTGGTATTTGCGCTTCTTGAAGTTGTCCAGCTCCTGGTCGTCGTCACTCTCTATCCAGCAGGCTTTATACAGATGGACAGGCTCCCAGCGGCACTTGGCATTGTATTCGTTCTCCAGGCGATACTGGATGACCTCGAACTGCAGCTGGCCCACAGTGCCGATAATCTTGCGGCCGTTGAACTGGTTGACAAACAGCTGCGCCACGCCTTCGTCCATCAGCTGGTCGATGCCCTTCTGCAACTGTTTCGACTTCATGGGGTCGTCGTTCTCGATGTATTTGAACAGCTCGGGCGAGAACGACGGCAGGCCGCGGAAGTGCAGCTGCTCGCCCTCGGTCAGCGTGTCGCCAATCTTGAAGATACCGTTGTCGGGCAAGCCTACGATGTCGCCGGGCCATGCCTCGTCGATGGGGCTCTTGCGCTGCGCCATGCACTGCGTGGGCGAGGTGAAGCGCAGCGATTTGCCCTGGCGCACATGCAGATAGGGCTGGTTGCGCTGGAAACGGCCGGAGCACACCTTGCAGAAGGCGATGCACGAGCGGTGGTTGGGGTCGATGTTGGCAGTAATCTTGAAGATGAAGCCGGTGAACTTCGGCTCCTCGGGCTGCACCATGCGCTCCTCGGCCTTGGTGGGGCGCGGCGACGGGGCAATCTCCACGAAGCAGTTCAGCAGCTCCTGCACGCCGAAGTTGTTCAGTGCCGAGCCGAAGAAGACAGGGGCTACCTCGGCCGAGCGGTAGGTATCGACATCGAACTCAGGATAGACGCCATCGACCAGCTCCAGGTCGTCGCGCAGCTTCTGGGCATCGGCTTCGCCGATGTGGCGGTCAAGGTCGGCAGAACCGACCTCCACGGTGATTTTCTCCGTGACGCGCTGCTTGTCGGGCGTGAAGAGGTCGAGTTTCTGCTCGTAGATGTTATACACACCCTTGAACTTGGCTCCCTGGTTGATGGGCCACGACAGGGGGCGCACCTTGATTTCCAGCTCCTTCTCCAGCTCGTCCAGCAGGTCGAAGGGGTCGCGGCCCTCACGGTCCATCTTGTTCACGAAGATGATGACGGGGGTCTGGCGCATGCGGCATACTGACATCAGCTTGCGCGTCTGCGTCTCAACGCCCTTGGCCGAATCGACCACGATGATGGCCGAATCGACGGCTGTCAGCGTGCGGTACGTGTCTTCGGCAAAGTCCTGGTGGCCCGGCGTGTCGAGAATGTTCACCTTATACTCCACGTCCGAGCCGTCGGGGCTGTAGTCGAACTCCATCACCGACGTGCTCACCGAGATGCCGCGCTGCTTCTCGATATCCATCCAGTCCGAGGTGGCTGTCTTCTTAATCTTGTTGTTCTTCACTGCGCCGGCCACCTGAATCTGTCCGCCGAAGAGCAGAAACTTCTCGGTCAGCGTGGTCTTACCGGCATCGGGGTGCGAGATAATGGCGAATGTCCGCCTGCGTTCTATTTCCTGATTCACTACTTCGTATTGCTTTTTACTTTCTAATACGTCTATTTTTCTTCTTTCAGGCTGCAAAGGTACTTATTTTTTTGCGCAAAAAGAAATAAAAAAGTGGAAGAATGCTTGTTAAGTAGAAAAATTATTATTACCTTTGCCACCGACTTGTTGTGTACGACGGGTCTTGACATCATTAAAAACTGATATAACCAATAGCGAAGAAAATAGTCAATGTTTCTGATAGAAAACATATTAGGGTGCATCTTTTGGGGGCTTCTGGCAGGTGTCACTATTACTATAGGTATGTATATGCTATGCCGCGTGCTCGACCTGCGCCCACAGGAGTCTGTCGTGGGATTAGCCGTTCTGGCCGTACTCCTCATCTTCTGCACAGCCCAGTCGGGCATGCTGACTGGTGCATTCTATGCCAAAGGCTACATCAGTGACATCGGACAGGCTGCCGCAGCACTGACGAACTCAGAAAATACCTCCCACACACAAGTATCTGCTGAGCAGGTAGCGCAGCTTTGTGACGAGATAGCCGACAAGCATCCTGTCGCCAAACCCCTGCTCTCTTTCCTCGACTTCAACGACCTTAAGGAACATCTGCACGAAGGTCATGGCATCGTAGAAGCCATGACCCAAAGCCTTGTTTCCGAACTCAATGCCTACATCCTGCGCCGTGTGCTCTGGATGGTGGGGTTGGTGGTAGTGGCATTCTTTGTCATCGCCTACTTCTGCCGTCCACGTGACTACACGCTGGACCCGATGGTTGGTGCAGACATGCTATACTGAACTCGAAGCATAAAACTACGGAACATCAACAACTAAAAATTTATATAATATGCCAAGACAAAACCATATTCTTATCGGCTTAGGCGGCACTGGAGGCAAGGTGCTGAAAGCCTTCCGCAAGCGTCTCTATCAAGAGTTCGATGCCGAACAGCGTGCCCAACTTCCTATCGCTTTCCTCTATGTTGACTCGAGTGTCGAGATGATGAAACCTGACGACAAGACCTGGCAGGTGCTGGGCGAGAATGCACAGTTCACAGAGAGCGAGTTTGTCAACGTGAAGGGCATTGACATCAATGCCGTACTCTCCAATCCCAGCAGCTATCCCGGCTTGAAGGGTATCATCGGCGATGCAGAGGTGATGCGCCGCACGTTAGGCGAGGTAGGTGCAGCTGCTGCCCAGAAGCGCCGTGCCGGCCGTATCCTCTTCGGTTCGAACATCGACAAATATAAGATGGCACTGATGGAACAGTTCAAGCGCGTCAACCAGATTACCAACGCCTCGCGCACCAATATATATATATTCACCGGTCTGGCCGGCGGCACGGGTTCTGGCTCCATCATCGACGTGATAGCCCAGACCCGCATGATACCCCAGTTCCGCGAGGAGCTGTCGCAGGACGGCAAGACCGGTACCGGCATCGTGGTGAACGCCATGGTGCCCGAGCTGGCCCCTCCGGGCACGTGCGATGCCGGCCGCTACCATGCCAATGGCTACGCTGCCCTGCAGGAGCTGAACGCCCTGTTGGCAGGCAAGTTCAAGCCCTACGACATCAGCGGACAGAGCGAGCGACTGGCCCTCGACACGGTGAACAAGATAGCCGACGGTCTGATACTCTACAGCAATGTCAACGAGCACGGCTATACCGTCGAGTCGCTGCACGAGCTGCCCAAGATACTGGCCGACTTCACCTACAGCCGCATCTTCCTGGAGAACAACGACAACACTGAGGAATTCCTGCGCTCCTACTCGTATGAGAATATCAACGACTGGCGCACGGAATACTACGAGAAGGCCCGCAACAACGCCATAGAGCCCTATCGTACCAAGGCCGTCAGCTCGTTCGGATTCAAGCGTGTCATCATACCCGAGGAAGAGATTATCGAGTATTTCAGCTACTCCTTCGGACGGCAGGCACTGCTGCAGATACGCTTTGGCAACTGGAACGATGACCTGGGCTACCGCGACACTCCTGAAAACAAGGACTACTCGACCACCGTCATGCAGGACGACCTGCAGGAGAAGTGGCGCATCACCAACAAGCACCTCATGCTGGAGTTGCCCATCCTGCCCAGCGACGAGAACAAGTTCGGACCCTTTGGTGCCTACTGGGCAGGGGTCATTCCGCGCTGGTCGCAGGCTGCCGAGCGCGAGAACCAGTGTCTGGCCAAGCTGGAGGAACTCTGCCAGAAGGGCTACGACGAGCTGTTCCGCCAGTTGGGCGTGAAGCGTTTCTTCGAAGGAAAGTCGGCCGCCCGCGAGCAGCATGCCCAGGAGATTTGCGACCGCATCGAACACTACATCTTTGAGCAGTGGAAGGTGGGCGACCTGTCGCTCTACAACATGCTGCAGCTCATTGGCTGCATCATTGATGAGGTCGGCAAGAAGCGCAAGTTCATGGAGGAAGAGGCCAGCAAGAACCGCCGCCTCATAGACCAGCTCATCCAGCAGCGCGATGCCAACAAAAAGGCCTTTGCCGGTGTGCTAGTACAGGCCATCGTGAAGGGCAAATACCTGACACGCCACAGCACCATCCTGCAACAGCTCATGATGAAGCAGTGCGAGGTGCAGGGCAACGAGTTTGCCCAGCAGCTGTTGGGCGTGGTCACCGTCAAGCTGAACCTGCTGCGTAGCCGCATCGAGGCCTTCGTAGCCACCATCAACGATGCCATCAAGTACAACGAGGCCATGATAGGCGCACGCTGTCAGGACGAAGGCGGCATGGGCAATCTGCAGCAGACCATCATCCGCTTCTACGATCAGAAGCGCGTCAAGGAGTTCACCCAGCGTGTCATCACCGACCAGAAGCGCCAGAAGGGCATCGCCGACGAGGTGCGCCTGAAGCTGACCGAGCTAATAGGGTCGGAGCAGACCTTCCAGCACGCCAATGCCGTCATCGACAGCGAGACCATTGCCGAGCTGATGGAGACTGTGGTGCGCCAGAAAGCCATCGCCCTCCATGAGGACATTCTCATCGAAGCCAGCGAGAAGCTCATCAACCGCAACATCCTGGAACAGCTCAGCGAGCAGTATAGCGACACCGAGGAGCTGAAGAAGTTTGCCAAGCGGATTATCGAGGAGAGCGGCGTGTTCCTGGAGTTCAACAATGCCGAGCTGCAGCGCTCCGTGGGCGGACAGAACAACCCCGTGCCGCAGCAGGGCATGAACATCAACCGCAAGATCGTGCTCATCAACCTGCCGAAGGTAGAGGGCAACGAGACCATCCAGAAGTTTGCCAACAAGCTGAAGGATGCCCTCATCGGTTCGGTGGGAGCTGGTGTCACCGTGAAGGTTGATATGAACGGCACGCGCCAGAACGAGCTGACGGTACAGGCTATCACCTATTGCTTCCCCATACGGTGCCTGAAGAACCTCGCCTTCTACAAGGAGCGTTACGACCTGCTCGTCAACGGCAGCGAAGGGCGCCAGATGCGCGTCGTGCTGCACAGCGAGGGTACGGGCGACGACTTCCCCACCTTGGAGGTACAGGGTGAGCTGTTAGGCTCGCAGCTGCGCGACATGTTCATGCCGTATGCCATTGCCGACTACGCCCTTGACTATCTGAAGTATGGCGACCTGGCCGATGGAACAGGACGCAAGGCTTGGGGCACCGTGACCAAGGACCCGCTGCTCGGACTGGAGACGCTAAAGCCACTGGCCGACCGCTTTACCGGCATCGGCTACAGCACGGCTTTTACGGAGCAGTTTGGCGAGGAGCTGAAGGACAAGTATGAGGAGATTGCCTCGACGACGCTGATGAACATCGAGACGCGCAAGCAGACCATGATACCCAAGGTGCAGCAGCTGCTGGCACAGGTGGTGCTGCCCGAGTGTGGCGGCAACCAAGGCTCGCCGGAGTTCCTCGAATTTGTCGGGTGGACGAAGAAGGCCCTCACCATCATCCAGGATCCCACACCCATCAAGCGCAAGAATGCCGGTCCGCAGGGTGGCAACATCGGAGGTATCGACTTCAGCAGCCTCTTGGGGTAATGTGTATATAAGGTATATGAATACAAACTTATAAAAACAAGAAAGATATGGCAGAAAAAAAAGATGTGAAGCGCTATAAGTGTATCAACTTCGGCGCTTGTACCAAGGCAGACCAGGGGGCCATCATTGAGATACCCACCATCGAGACGCTCGGCGGCACACCGCCCTGTCCTCACTGCAAGCAGCAGACCTTAGAGGAAATCGTTGTCAAGCCCATCAACTGGAAGCTCTATGGCGGCATTGCCGCAGCCGTAGCCGTGCTGGGCTGTGGGGGAGCCTGGCTGGCCTTAGGCGGTGGCGGAGAGCAGAAAACCGATAATGGCGGTGCCGTCGCCGTCGATACCGTCAGGAAGGACACTGCGGTGGTGGAAAAGAAAGACACCGTGAAGCCTGCCGAAATAGTAAAGCCCGAGGCAGAACAGCCTACTTCTACGACCACATCGACCACAAGAACAAAACCTGTAGAAGTGCAAAATGGCACAGGAACCAAGGTGTTTAGCTACGGTAAATACACTGGCGGTTTGAAGAATGGCCAACCCGACGGTACAGGTAAGTTAACATTCACTCAGACTTATCAGTTGAACGCTGAATATACGGCTCAGCCTGGTGAGTATATCCAAGGTATCTTTGAAAATGGCAAGCCGACCTTCGTCACTTACTATCAGAATGATGGTACGGTAACCAAAATCAAACTGCGTTGATGATAAAGAGAGGTATCATATTATGGATGGTAGCCGCATGCTGTATTGGCGTGTGGGCTACCTCTTTCGATACCCAACGGTTAGAGCGAATAGCTGGCTACCTGAACTTGCAGAGATTGGACACGTTACCTGTCGGTGTGACCAATACCTATTATTATAAGAAACATCCGCTGACCATCCGTAAGAATCAATGGGGTGAGGTGGAACACATCGGCTTTCTGCTCTTGCCACAGAGTTACAGACGGAAAATGCCATTGCCTGTGTGCGATTTCTTGGAGCGTTATCTGCTGGCTCGATTGGTAACCCCTGCCAATACGGAGGACGCTACAAAGATGCAGTGGGATAAGGTACACTTCACGACGGGAAGTGCCGCAACCGCATTGAAGCTGGATACGACGGCCATATTCAGCAACGAGTATGTGGATTTGCACGTCTATCGGGTATCATGGACTGTCGGCAGCAAGAAAGTGCTTGAAATGTCGTTTGCGATGAATATCCAGATGCTGATGGGGTGTGATGCTGTTGAATTAGAGCACCGCTATATCCGGCATTTGTCGCGCTACCAAGCTCGTCCTCTCAGTCAACCCCTGTTTACCGGCTTCCCAAAAGATGCTACCGAATATACAAGGGCAGACAGCTATTACATGAGTCCGATGGTGCGTAACGACATCTACTATACTCGCAAATCTAAAAAGAAGGCTTGGATGTTAGTCGATGATGCCGACCGTCCGACAAAGACTATAAGCAATTGGATGGTATCGCCATACAGTGACAACAATCTGCCAATGAAACTGACCATGGACAAATATGGATATCAGTTGGACAGTCTGCAGACAAGCTATAGGACTTGGCAACAGCTTTGCATGGATGAGGGCTGCCAGCCTTATTATGGCTTAAAGGCTAAAAAGAATGGGGTGTACGAGAGTTCAGTGTTTATGGTTAACAAGAAAGGCGGGTATGTACACCTGCTAAGCATCGATATACCAGAACGGGCACTGAAAGACAGAAATGGCGCAGCGTGCTCCGCTCGGATGTACGCCTATATCCCTCTTTTTAATGTCAGTGCGAAGTTATTACATAACACGGAATATGAACCTATCAAATAGTAATAAGATGAGACGATTATTAATGCTTTTATTGACTGCGTTTGTCGTGGTGGCTGCATTCTCACAAAGCGTTGAGGAGCAGAAAAAGAAGATTGCATCCATCAAGAAAAGCAGCGACTATATCTATGCTGAGGTGACTACAACCGACCAGCAACAGGCCATTGACTTGGCAACAGACTTGCTGCACAACAACGTGAACGAGTGGGCAGCAAAAAAGAAGGCGTTTGCCGGTTCCTCAAAGATTATCACCATCAATACGAGTTATACGATAGAACAGTTGACGATGCCCAGAGCTAATATGTATCGTGCCTTCATGTATGTGAAGAAGTCGGACATTATACCTGCCGACAATGTGGTGGTGAGAGACACGCCTGTTGAAGTGGCAGCGGCAAGTGATTCTAAACCAAAAGAGGCAAAAGTAACGCCCATCAGCGACAGCAATCGCGACTACGTGGTGAGCCAGTTGTTGCCTATCAATAATACAGGTCAGCTGTCTGCCAAGCTGGAAGAGTTGAAAACGAATGATAAGATAGTTGAGTATGCTAACCTGAAAGGACTGAAAGATAAAAACAAGGCAGAATACATCATGGTAGTTTTCAACAAAGAAGGCAACATCGAAGCCATACTCAGCGAGGGTGAGAACCGTATCAATCTGCAGACATCCGCTCCAGACCAGTTGACCAACTACAAAGGGCGTGGTGCCATTGGCGTAAAGGTGAAAATGTAAACAAAAAAAAGAAAATATAACGATGAAACAGACAATTCTATGTGGTCTTGTGATGCTACTGGGTTCGCTTAGCATTCATGCTGTCAATGTAACTCTGACAACGGACGAGGGCTATGATAACCCTGCTATGGTACAGAAGCTACAGGGCAATCTGGCCATGTTGCTGACGGAAATTAATGCTGCATACGACCAGAAGCGGAATCTGAATTTAGGCAGTCTCCCGCTGCGAGTGCCTGGAGAAAATGAGCCAGATGTAAAAGATGAGCTGGCTACACTGTGGGACATGACCCATTTCAGGTGTGATGACGAAGAAGTGGTTGACCGTCTATGGCCCTTGAAGGACGGAACGTACTATGTACGGCAGATTCCTATGATTCTTGACCCTGACGGCGAAGTAGTAAAAGAGAGTAAGTTCCAAGAGGTCACAGTAACGTTTGATTGTAACGGTAATATCTCTGAATTCCGCTTTGCTCTTGACGCTCAGGTGTCTGAAAGTATGGAGAAGTGTGGAAATGTAGCTAATGTGGAGCGTCGTACGAAGATTCTCGGCTTCGTAGAGCGTTTCCGCACTGCATATTGCAGAAAAGACATTGGTTTCATGAATCAAATATTCAGTGATGATGCATTGATTATAACGGGAACAGTTGTCCAGTCGCGTCCTAATGACCTAGGGGAGAGTAATGCAAAGGTTGTTTATAATCGCCAGAACAAACAACAGTATCTTGCAAATCTACGCCGTGCCTTTGCGCGCAATAAGTATATTGAAGTAAAATTTGAGGTGTTGGACGGCGAGTGTGGCGTAACACAGTCTCAGAACAATCCGAATGTCTATGGAGTACGACTTCGCCAGGAATGGCGTTCCAGCAATTACAGTGACGATGGCTATGTGTTCTTGCTGTGGGATTTCCGTGACGAAAATCATCCGGAAATCAAAGTGCGCACTTGGCAGCCTACCTATGTAGGCAACAAGAAGAATGGTGAGAAATTGAAGAAAGATGATATCTTCTCTATAGATGATGTCGAAGAAATGATATAATTGCATACAATAGTGAAAGTAATAAGTAAAATTGGAATCATTGGTTTGCTCGTCATAAGTCATTTTACCGCTTATGCGCAGCAGATGATAACCATATCGCAGAATACCGGTAAGACGCGAAGCATAAGCACGTTGAACGACAAGGCCGGCGTTGTTTTCGTGGCAAATAGTAACGATATGGTTATAACTACAAACATCGATAAAGACCCGCAATCACCCAAAGCCATCAAAGATGGTAGTCAATACCGTTATGAGTTTGTTATTGACATTTCGGGAAGTGACCGCCGCATTTTCACTGTAAGTAAATATGGTACGACAAACAGACAGAAAACAGATAAAATCAGGCTCATTCGGAATAAACAGCTCTATTTCACCATTGACCAGGCAGAAAATGGGATTGATTTGAAAATAGATCCTAATGGCAATATGGGATGGATTAAAGGAAAGGGGGAAGAGAAAGGGCATGCCCTGATAGAGTTTGACAGTAAAATAAAACTGAATATCGATTGTCCCAACTTGAAACACACCCTCCGTAGTGGCCGAAGTGTAGCCGGAACTTACCTTGACTCCCTGATATTTGATGCCAATCAGTTTGTAGCGTTAGCCCAAAAAGAAGCTCGGTTTTCTGAGGAGAAAGAAAATGCCGAGAAGCGCATGAATAAGGAAACTGAAACGATGGACGATGCGACCTATAAAGCACTGAATGAAGAAATTATTCCCAGTTTGACAGACTCATTAAACGATATTTCCAGTAAACTGGCAGATATTCTGAAGATAGAGGTGTCTGGCGACAAGACCAACAAAATAGTGTTAGACTATAATGATATTAAAACAATGAAGCCGATGGGCTTCTTGCGCTACAAAGTCTTGATACTGAATGAGACCATCATCAAAGAGGAAACTTTTGAGGAATTGTTGGGCATAGCACGGAAACGTTATCAGGAATACCCCCAACACACAGATTTCAATTTCTATGATGGTGCGATGACGGCATATAAAGAGGCCATGGGGCATAAGGATTGTCCAGACGCTATGCGGCCGGCTCTTCAGGTGGAATACGACAGCATTATCAGTATGCGTAAGTGGGTGGGGTTCTACGAGCGCGCTTCAAAATTGGCTCAAAATGCAGAGAAGAACAGCAAAGAAGAATACAAATATCTTGGCGTTGAGCTGAAAGTGTTAAACCAGCTCCTGAGATATCACCCAGAGATTACCGGATTGAACACTATAAGAGACAATGTCAAGAGCCAAATAGACAAGAACCCCAATAGCGTACAAAAAGTAAAGAGACAGCGCGTGCAGGGAAAGGTCAGTTACGCTGACGAATCGGAAAGCAGGCCGTTCAGCTCTTTACGGGTTTATGCTTCGCCGCAGGAAAAAATAGACCGTAAACTTTGTGACCAAATCGGCGTTGTGAATTCCGATGGAACATATAGTGTCTTGATTCCTGACCACTATAGTTTTATTTACGTGACAGGCGAGAAACGTGCTCACTATATAGGAGACGGGACAGAACATCTGGACATCATTATACGCTAAGTAACCATTTATTATTTAAAATCTAAAAAATATGAAAAAAATTTTGTTTATTGCGCTGGCCATGCTGACACTGTGCAGTCAAATGGAAGTAGCTGCACAAAAGAAAGACAAGGAGAAGAAAGGCATCAAGTGGGAATGGGATGGTAAGACACTCTCTGGTAACACTGAAATTGACACCTACATCAAAACCATCGACACATTGTACAACAAGATCCAGACTTATGTCGAGACAATGGATAAATATGAAATGGTCCCAGAGAGCTTTGAGTTGAATGGGAAGAAATACGAACTGGTTTACATGATAGACGAAAATAAACATATTGTCACTCGTGGTACGGTAAACTGGCAGTGTGTGCAGGCTATTATGCAAGGTACTAACATCATTCTTGACATGACGAATGCTGGTCTTATGTCTGCCAATGCTGCGATGACCTTGCCGCAGTTAGGCTTTAAAGCTCTTAAATTTGGTAAGTATGTTAAGGGTGGCCCAGCCGTGATATCTGCCGGTACCAAAGCCATCAAGGACGTTCGTAAGAGATGGATTAACAATTCGAAAACTTGGAAAGATATGAAGGTTGATGCGATTGAAGATCCAAAATCTATTGGCTATTCGGGTATGACTGATGAGTTAGCATCGAAATTGAACAAGTGTTGCTATATAAAGGAAGTGAAGGAATTCTCTGAGACAAAAGATGAAAGTAAGAGCGAAGGTCAGGTAGTTAAGGATGCAAATTCGGTTTTCACGATTATTGCAAATACCCAGCAAGCTGCTGAGGATGCTCGAAAGAGCAATGAGAACATGGAAGGCTTTGACGACCTTCTCAAGGACGCAGAAAAGGACGCTTAAAAAGGCTACCAAAATGTCCCTCACATCCTAACGTTTTCATTGGGAATGCCTTTTCACTAAGACATTAACAGCCAAAATGTTAGGAAATGAGGGACATTTTGAATCCATTATTTTTCCGCAATTCATTGGCGGCTCACGATGGATCAATGAAGGGCTTGTCTTATTAGAAATAAGACAGAAGATGCTGTCTGTGCCGTCAGCGCGTCAGTTTGTCGATGCACTCTGCCAGCGACTCCTCCCAGTAAGGCACCTCGATGCCATACGTCTGCTTGAGCTTCGTCTTGTCGAGCACGGAGTAGTGCGGGCGGTGGGCCGGGGTGGGATATTCCGAGGTGTGCAGGGGGCGCACGTGGCACGTGGTGATGCCGGCAAGGCGGTGGATGGCCTTGGTGAAGTCGTACCACGAGATGACACCCTCGTTGCTGAAGTGATAGACGCCGGGCCGTATGCCCTGCTCGATGGCGGTCATGATGGCGCGGGCCAGGTCGCGGGCGTAGGTCGGCGTGCCTATCTGGTCGAAGATGACGCCCAGCTCCTGCTTCTCGCGGCCCAGGCGTATCATCGTCTTCACGAAGTTGTTGCCGAAGGTGCTGTAGAGCCATGCCGTACGGATAATCATCGCCCGCTTGCAGAATTTCGACACGCCCAGCTCGCCGGCCAGCTTCGTAGAGCCATAGACGCTGTTGGGGCACGGCGTGTCGGTCTCGACGTATGGCGTGTGCTTCGTGCCGTCGAACACATAGTCGGTGCTGATTTGCACCATCCATCCGCCACGCTTCTCGACGGCGGCAGCCAGATAGGCCGGGGCCACGGTGTTCAGCGTGGTGCATAGCTCCTTGTTCTCCTCGGCCTTATCGACCGCCGTGTATGCCGCACAGTTCACAATGCCGTCAATCTGCTTTTCGGCCACAAACTGCTCCACGGCCAGCTGGTTGCTGATGTCCAGCTCCTGGACGTCGGTGTTCCACCACTCGTGCTGCGGGTCTTCTTTCTCCAGCAGCTGCATCTCGTTTCCTAATTGGCCGTTACAGCCGGTAATCAATATTTTCATATCTGTTATTTACTTTTTACGGATTTACGATTTACGATTTGCGGATGGCCGTTGTTCACTCGAATTCCAGCGGCTTCTGCTTGTCCTTCAGATAATAGTCGTTCAGCATGCCTATGAAGGTGGAAATCTCCTTCACCGCATGCTGCGTGTTGGTGGTCACCTCCTTCTGCTGCAGGCGAAGCATCATCACGCCGTACAGCGAGTTGAAGCAGGTCTCTATCTCGTGCTCCTGCTTGTCGGCCCCATGGTTGCGCAGCTCTACGATGAACGGCAACACCTTATAATATTGTGCATGGTAGAATGGGAACTTCGACGATGCCGACAGCTGCTCGTGCAATTCCTGCAGCTGCATCATCACCACCTTGTTAATCTGCAGGTGGCCATGCTCGCGGCATCCCTCCTGGTTCATCATGCGTATCAGGTTGCCAAACCAGTCGGCTTCCTCTTCCTTCTGCTCGTCGGTATAGTCGAAACGGTCTATGTACTCGTGGCGAATGCGGCTCAGCGAGCAGCCGAACGCCCTGATGGTGTCTTCTATCTGCCACATGTACAGCAGATATTCGGCGATGTTGGTCTTGCGTAATTGTTGGGCTATAAACACGGGATGATGATTTACGATTTACGGATTTGCGATTTATGGATTTGCGATTGACGTTCAGAATCGGAACAGGTTGGTGACGGTGCCGAAGAACGACACCACGGAGAAGATGATGACGGCGGCGCCTATCACCTGGTTGATGATGCGTATGCCGCTGTTGTCGAAGATGATGCGCAGCTTGTCAATGAGCCACGTCAGCCCGTACCACCACAGCAGGGCTCCGCCGGCTATGCTCATGAAGCCGACGAACATCTCGAACGGACGGTCGGGTATGACGAAGGCGAACTGCGCAAACAGGGCCATGAAGAGGAAGACGATCAGAGGGTTGGAGAAAGTGACCAGGAAGGCCGTCCACGTGTTGTACCATTTCGAGCCGCGATGCTGTCCGCTCTGGTGCATGTTTCGCGTGGGGTCGCTGCGCCAGGTATAGATGCCGAAGCCCAACAGCAGCAGACTACCGAAAATCTGCAGGTAGAACTTGTTCTGCTCGTTGTCAATGAAGTCCATCACAAAAGCCATGCCGAAGCCGGTGACACCGGCATAGAACATGTCGCTTACAGCAGCGCCGACCCCCGTGAGGAAGCCGTACCAGCGGCCCTTGTTCAGCGTGCGCTGCACACAGAGTATGCCCACCGGCCCCATCGGAGCCGACGCTATCATACCGATGAGCATGCCCTTGAACATCAGGTCGACGACGTTGATATGTATCGGAAAAACCATATTTCGCTGCAAAGTTACGCATTTTTTGGGGAGAAAGGGGCTGTTATGACGTTAAAGGGAGTTAAACATGTGTGGTTTTCTAAGGAAATGCTTATCTTTGTGCGCTATTACATACAAAAACACCTCATTATTATGAATACACAACAAGGCATCAAGCCGTATGTCATCGGCTTAGACTTAGGAGGAACGAACTCTGTTTTCGGCATCGTCGATCAGCGCGGCGACATCAAGGCCACCACCGCCATCAAGACTGGCGGCTTTGAAAAGGTGGACGACTATGTGGCGGCTGCCGTCAACGCCCTGCAACCCATCATCGAGCAGGTGGGCGGCATCGACACCATCAAGGCTATGGGCATCGGGGCCCCTAACGGCAACTATTACAACGGCACCATAGAGTATGCTCCCAACCTGCCGTGGGCACACAACGGCATCGTGCCCCTGGCACAGCTGTTCAGCGACCGCCTGGGCATTCCCGTGGCACTCACCAACGACGCCAATGCCGCTGCCATCGGCGAGATGGTCTATGGCGTGGCCCGTGGCATGAAGAACTTCATCGTCATCACCCTCGGCACCGGTGTCGGCTCGGGCATCGTTGTGAACGGACAGCTGCTCTACGGCCACGACGGCTTTGCCGGCGAGCTGGGCCATGTCACCATGGTGCGCGGAGCCGAAGGACGCCCCTGCGGATGCGGGCGAACAGGCTGCCTGGAGGCCTACTGCTCGGCAACGGGAGTGGCCCGCACAGCCCGCGAACTGCTGGCCAAGACCGACCGCCCCAGCCTGCTGCGCGACATGAAGCCTGAGGACATCACATCGCTCGACGTGTCGATAGCTGCCGGCAAGGGCGACCAGCTGGCGCAGGACATCTACCAGTTCACCGGCCGCATGCTGGGTGAAGCGTGTGCCGACTTCGCAGCCTTCTCGTCGCCCGAAGCATTCATCTTCTTCGGTGGCATGGTGAAGGCCGGCGACCTGATTATGAATCCCATCAAGCAATCATACGACGAGCACGTGCTGCCTATCTATCGCGGCAAGGCCCGGTTCCTTGTCAGCGGTCTCGACGGTGCCTCGGCTGCCGTGTTAGGTGCCTCCGCTATCGGATGGGAGGTATAGCCCCCAGAAACATCAGAAGCTCCCCTGCTGTCCGTGATAGGATAGCGGGGGAGCAACATCTATATTTTAGCAATGATAGCGGGGGACAACGTCTGTTTATGCAATATATGGTAATCCTCGCCGACTATAATCTTTGTTTTCAAACAGTCAGACTCCTGACCGTTTCAATGTCCTCGCCGAGACTTTTTGCTATTGCATCAAGCGAGAGTCCCGATTCTTGAAGCAAGACTATCATCTTCTTCAGCTGGCTGTTCTTCTCAGCAAGCCGACTCTTCTGCGCATTTAGCTCCGCATTCTTCTGGTCGAGCTGGTCTTTCTGCGCATTTAGCTCCGCATCCTTCTGGTCGAGCTGGTCTTTCTGCGCACTGAGCTCCGCATTCTTCTGGTCGAGCTGGTCTTTCTGCGCACTGAGCTCCGCATTCTTCTGGTCGAGCTGGTCTTTCTGCGCACTGAGCTCCGCATTCTTCTGGTCCAACTGGCTCTTCTGCGCACTGAGCTCCGCATTCTTCTCGGCCAGCAGGACTCTCTGTTCTGCAATTTCTTTGTCTTTGCGAAGCAGGTCCGTCTCGTTTTTCTCCAATTGCGAGAAATACTCGTCCTCGACATTCATTTCGTAGCGCATGTCACTGCTTGCTGCAGCCTCTAACAACCGACGGAGAATCAGCTGCATGTCGTGGTCGTTCTCGTCGTATCGGCTTTCGTCGAGCAAGAGCGTGTGCTGGTTCTCTTCGTTGGCCTGTGTCTGATTGAACACGGAGAGTATCTTGTCGAGACGGTTGTTGATCTTGCCATGCAACCTCGGCACCTGTACAATGATGCTGTCGTGCGTCAGACTGCTGACGAAGGGGTCGGGCAGGCCATGGGTCACGACGTTGCCGTCGTAGTCCTGCGCTTCGTGCTTCACATAGAGCACCGGCTCCTCAATGTCGCCCACCTTATGCCCCAGAATATATACCGCCACCATCGGCAGGCCGTAGCCTTTGTCGTCGATATTGCGCTTGTCTTCGTACTGTACGCCAAGGTACTGACGGAAGCGAAGCGTCTCAGAGGGAACCCACGATTTCTGAATCTCTATCAGCACCTGCTGTTCCTTGCCGTCAGGCTGCCTGACCCGTGCTGCGAAGTCCACGCGATACATCGAGAGGTCGCGGCGTCGCTTGCCGGTGTACTCATGGGCACGAGGCTCCACGCTCAGCACATCCTCCTTCAGCAGAGCCGACAGAATGATACGTGCCACGCGGACATCTTCAAGCAGATACTTGAAAACCACATCGTAAATAGGATTTGCTACTTCCATCGTCATTCCTTTCTTTTATTCGTCGCAAAGATACGAACTTATACTGAATCTGCCAAATATTTCAAGGCATTTCTTCGTCGCCATCTGTCTATAGAGTCAACTTACAAGGAGCATAAGGTAAGCAAGAAACAGAACGATGTGGGGTAGAGAAAGTTTTTACTATTGGATATACTGAGCTAAAGGAGGTTAGCTAATAAAAGCTATTTTGCATATAACTCTTTCTCCTTTCACGCAGGTATCAAAACGCCGATTTTCAATATATTACGGTGAAGGGAGATTAAAACACGTATCTTTCTCTACGGAAGTGCTTTCTTCACCAGCTGAAGGGCGTTTTGCTTGTCAAACGCCGTCTGCCTCCGTTTCGGCGTTTGACAAGCAAATGCCCTACACGCCCTACAACAGGCAGGGAAGCACCTTTAAACAAAGGCATTACGGAACTTCCGAAGCTTGAGAGAGATACAGTTGGCGCCATCTGACGCATCCTAAAGTATTGCCGACGTAGGTCAGCAATATTGCCGACGTAGGTCAGCAATACTGCCGACGTAGGTCGGCAATACTGCTGACGTAGGTCGGCAATACACCAGCCTGCAAGTTTAGTGACAACGGCTGACTCTGACGGCCCCTTAGCAGCACCAGGCATTACCCTCCTTCGGGAATGACATTACCCTTTCTCGGATATGACGATTGGTAATACCGACGAACAAGGACAAGCCGACTGAACGGAAGGATGAGGATGCCACATCTGACAACATGCGAAGAACAAAAACTCCCTTCACCGTAACCACCTGTTAACCAAGCTATTAAGCCAATCGTGAAAGGAAAAATAAAATTTTATTTTTAGGTATTACAAGATGATGGTTGATGGATGTTTATGACCTTATACATATAAAGGAGGTTGGTGCAGGACGCTACCAACCTCTACTTATATGCGATAAGTGTCATAGACAATGGTCTAAGTAAGACTTATCGGGGGCAAATATAGACATTATTGTCAAAAAAAGCAAATTTTTAACGTATTTTTTTACAACTACCCCGATTTTTATTATTTTTGCGGTGAAAAACAGCAGTCTTTCTCGGAAGAGAGACATATAGACATGCCATAGAGACACTAAAAACCATCATTATGAAACAACTGAAAAACATCATCGCCCTGTGCTTGATAAGCATGCTGGCCTTCGCCTGCGAGAAGGAGATTGCCGAAGAGCCTAAGACAGAAGAGCAGCCGCCGGAAGAGCGCGTGATAGACAACGGTGTGAAGAGCCAGGCCATGAGCGTGGCAGAGGCGATAGGGCAGGACGACGGCACGCAGGTGTGCATCAAGGGCTACATCGTGGCATCGACACAGCGCAGCATGAGCAACTGTGACTTCGAGGCACCGTTCAGCGGGTCGTCGGCTATCGTGATGGCCGACATACCCGTGTCGGAAGGCGGTGACGACGAAGACGCAGAAGCCGACCTGCTGCCAGTCTGCCTGACCGACTGCAGCAAGTCCATCCGCACAGCACTGAACTTAGAGAATAATCCGCAGCTGTGGAACCACCTTATTTATATATACGGCACGCGAAGCCAGTATATGAGCACCGAGGGGCTGAAGAAGGTGACGGCCTACGAGGTGGCACAGTAGGAGACTACTCCGTAGAAGGGCTGTTCCATAGAAGATTACTCCGTAGGCAGCGGTGCCGACTTGCGATAGCCCAGCCCCGTGACATGGCAGACGAGCCGTCCGTCGCCAGTGGTGACACGCACCTCGACACTGGGTATCTTGTGGTGGTCGCACACGCTGACGGCCTCGGCGGTGAGCACGTCACCCTCGCGGGCACTGGAGACAAAGAGAATGTTGTTCTGGATGCCGAAGGTCAGCTGGCCACGGCAGTTCATCAGGGCAGCAATGGCCAGGTCGGCCAGCGTGAACAGGGCACCGCCCTGGCAGACATGGCCGCCGTTGAGGTGTTGCGGGGTGACGGTCATCACGGCGACGGCATGCTGCGCGTCGGCTTCGGTAATCCGACAGCCCGCAGCAGCGGCAAAGCGGTCGGTGGTGTTAAGCAGTTCTTTTACATTCATAGAGCTTCTGTGTTAATTCGTCGGCAAAATTACGCTATTTTTATCAAACTGTAAAAAAAACGGTCAGAAAATTTGCATAATCACAGCAGATTGTGTACTTTTGCAGTCGTAAATAAAGCAAGCTAGACACAACATGAAAGCAATGAACAATATCTGGTGGTGGCGTAACTCGGGATGTAAATAGTCGCGGGTACGCAGCCGTCGTATATGTGTTCATTCAGATAAAGAGGCTCGTCGGAAAAGCGCGACGGGTCTCTTTTCTGTATCTGCCGACGGGCGCAACAGAACAAGGACACAGCAGCAAAACAATGACAACCGCAAAAACAACAAAACAACATATAGCAAACAAAGAACGATGAAGTATCAAGTTGACGAGAAAGGATTTTACGGAGAGTTCGGCGGTGCCTACGTGCCGGAGATTCTCTACGCCACGGTGAGGAACCTGCAGGAGCAGTACCGCGAGATTATCGAGACTGAAGCGTTTCAGCAGGAGTATCATGCCCTGCTGAAGGACTATGTGGGCCGCCCGTCGCCGCTCTACTATGCCCGGCGCATGAGCGAGCGGTACGGATGCCGCTTGTACCTGAAGCGTGAAGACCTGAACCACACGGGGGCACACAAGATTAACAACACCATCGGGCAGATTCTGCTGGCGAAGAAAATGGGCAAGACACGCATCATTGCCGAGACCGGAGCCGGACAGCACGGCGTGGCCACGGCTACGGTGTGCGCGCTGATGGGCATGCGGTGCGAGGTGTTCATGGGGGCTACCGACGTGGAGCGGCAGCACACGAACGTGGAGCGCATGCGGATGCTGGGCGCCGAGGTACACCCCGTGCGTACCGGCAACATGACGCTGAGCGACGCCTGTTCGGAGGCCATCCGCGACTGGTGTTGCCACCCGGCCGACACCTTCTACATCGTAGGCTCGACGATGGGGCCACACCCCTACCCCGACCTGGTGGCACGCATGCAAAGCGTCATCTCGGAGGAAATAAAGTGGCAGCTCCAGGAGCAGACCGGGCGCGACTATCCCGACTACCTGGTGGCCTGCATCGGCGGCGGGTCGAACGCGGCGGGCACCATCTATCACTACATGGACGACGAGCGGGTGAAGATAGTGCTGGCAGAGGCCGGCGGCCACGGGTGGGACACCGACCATACGGCAGCCACCATCCACCGCGGCACGACGGGCATTCTGCACGGGGCGAAGATGCTGGTGATGCAGGACGACGACGGCCAGATTCAGGAGGCTTTCACCATCTCGGCCGGGCTGGACTATCCCGGCGTGGGACCCATGCACTGCCACATGGCCAAGCAAGGGCGCACCACGGTGCTGAGCATCAACGACGACGAGGCCATCCGCGCGGGCTACGAGCTGACGCGCATGGAGGGCATCATTCCCGCCATCGAGTCGGCACACGCCGTCGCCGCCCTGCAGAAGATGACGCTGAAGACCGACGACGTGGTGGTGCTCACCGTCAGCGGGCGTGGCGACAAAGACGTGGAAACCTATCTGAAGAACAAAAGCTTAGCCGGAGAATACGGGAATTTCTGAATAATGAATAATGAGTAATGAGAAACCAAAATGAGTAATAAAGAAATGAAAGAGACCTTCCGGTTTCATACAGAAAGCCAGACCATACTGGCCGACCTATACACCCCCGTGGGTGTGTACATGCGGCTGCGCGACCTCTACGCACAGTCGGCACTGATGGAGAGCTCCGACTATCACGACCAGAGCCATTCGCGCAGCTTCATCGGCATTGACCCCATTGCCTCGGTGGCGGTGGGCCATGGCGTGGCCACCATACACATGCCCGACGGGACGACAGCACAGCACGACATCACACACGACTTCACAACAGCCGACGCCATACACGCGCTCATCGACCGCATCCGGGTGGAGGGCGACGACAGCAACGTGTGCGGACTGTTCGGATATACGTCGTTCAACGCGGTGCGATACCTGGAGGACATCGACGTGAAAGACGAGACGCAGGCAGAGAACGACGCCCCCGACGTGCTGTATATATTATATAAGGTAGTGATTGTGTTCGACCACCATAACAGTCTGCTGAAGATTGTGGAGATAGAAGCGGAGCAGGACCTCCCTGCGAAGAAGGGAAAGGTGATGGAGCAGGTGCTGCAGGCCATGAACCGAGGCAGCGTGCGCGAATATGCCTTCCACCCCGTGGGCGACGTACAGTCCACACTCACCGACGAGGAGCACAAGGCGAACATCCGGCGTGGCATTGCTCACTGCAAGCGCGGCGACGTGTTCCAGATTGTGCTGTCGCGGCGCTTCATCCAGCGTTACGAGGGCGACGACTTCCGCCTCTACCGCACACTGCGCAGCATCAATCCCTCGCCATACCTGTTCTATTTCGACTTCGGAGGCTTCCGCATCTTCGGCAGCAGTCCCGAGACGCATTGCCGCATCGAGGCCGTCCGGTCCGACGGCTCTTGCCGCACAGAGCCCACCGTGCCCGACGGTTCTTGCCGCACGGAGGCCACCGTGCCCGACGGTTCTCCGTCGGGTCCCCCCCGCTTCCGGGCCTACATCGACCCCATTGCCGGAACGACCCGCCGCACGGGCGATGCCGAGAAAGACCGGCGCGGAGCAGAATTCCTGCGCAACGACCCGAAGGAGAATGCCGAACACGTGATGCTCGTCGACCTGGCACGCAACGACCTGTCGCGCAACTGCCACGGGGTGAAGGTGGACTACTACAAGGACATTCAGTATTATTCGCACGTGATACACCTGGTCAGCAGGGTCAGCGGCGAACTGGATGCCGACAAAGACCCCATCAAGGCCTTTATGGACACCTTCCCGGCAGGCACCCTGTCCGGAGCACCAAAGGTGCGTGCCATGCAACTCATTTCCGAATACGAGCCGCACAACCGGGGAGCCTACGGCGGCTGCATAGGCATGATAGGGCTGGACGGCAGCCTGAACCAGGCCATCACCATCCGCACCTTCGTGGCGCGCGGCGGCGAGCTGTGGTTCCAGGCGGGCGGCGGCATCGTGGCCAAGAGCAACGAGGAGTATGAGCTGCAGGAGGTGAACAACAAGCTGGGAGCACTGCGGCGCGCCATCATGACGGCAGAGAATATGTGACAGAGGCGGTGTGCTTTACAGCCAACGAATGGAACGAATAAAACGGAAAAAACAAAACTATGAAGATAGTAATCATTGACAATTACGACTCGTTTACCTATAACCTGTCGCACTTAGTGAAAGAGCTTGGAGCTGAAGTGACCGTAGTACGCAACGACCGCTTCCGCATGGAGGAGCTGGAGCCGTACAGCAAAATCATCCTGTCGCCAGGACCGGGCATACCCAGCGAGGCGGGGCTGCTGCTCGACGTGATACGCACCTATGCGGGCAAAAAGCCTATCCTCGGTGTCTGCTTGGGCCATCAGGCCATCGGCGAGGTGTTTGGCGGCAGACTGGAGAACCTGAGCGACGTGTTCCACGGGGTAGCCACCGAGGGTACGCAGCTGGAGAACGACGAGATGTTCTTCTCGCTGCCGCGCCGCATCACCATGGGCCGCTACCACTCGTGGGTGGTGAGCCGCGAGGGCTTCCCCGACTGTCTGGAAATCACCGCCGTGAGCGACGAGGGACAGATCATGGCCCTCAAGCACAAGGAGCTGAACATCCGCGGCATACAGTTCCACCCAGAGAGCGTGCTGACGCCCGACGGGAAAAAGATGCTGCAGAACTGGCTTTTCCTTTAATGGAGTAATGGCGTAATAACGTAATACCGTTATCCCGTAATACCGTAATACCGTTATCACGTTATCCCGTTATCCCCTAATAT
>ODAI013281809.1_pt1 | contig 36166 bp, 47 predicted proteins | sample 1539321 | NCBI WGS metagenome assembly ODAI01 (sample SAMN02144231, study PRJEB22623) | gut metagenome | biome: sheep rumen | host: Ovis aries | place: New Zealand
ATCTGCAGGAGGGAGTGGGGAAGCTGCCATGGGCAGAAGTAGAAGAAGAGCGCGCAAGGATGGAAAAAGAGATAAGAGAGGCTCATGCCAATCATCAGATCAGCGGAGCTCAGGCCGGGCGCCTCATGAAGTTACTTCCTCGCCATGCGACGACTGCCTCCACCAATGGAATTGCTGGGAGCAGAGAGGACAATGCAGGGACTACAGATCGAAAGAAGAGGTAAGAAGACAAATTGAGATGCTCAATCAAAAACACAAATCTTCCATACCGGGGAGAACCGACAAAGGCGGTGTACAAAAAGCCGGTAGTCGGAGACGTGTCAAAGTACCTAAGGGTTGAGCTGCCTTGTCAGTACAATCCAAGGCCGGCTCCGATCCCGAAGCCCAGAAAGCCGGTGAAGAAGGCTGTGCCTCCGAAACCGAGGAAAAAGAGACTGTCAGCATGGGATGACGAGCGCAATGTCAAGGCACTGATCGATGCGTACAACGCTGGGAAGAAATATGACGAGATATCAGATCTTCTAGGTCTGTCACGGTCAGCTGTCACGAAAAAGGCAATCGAGCTGATCGCAGACGGCAAGATCATTCCGAGGCAGAGAGAATGGAGTGCCAGGGAAAAGAAGCGCCTCGCAGAAATGTACATGGCCGGAGCAACCGGAAAGGAAATGCAGGAAGAACTCGGAAGAGCCCGGACATCCGTTGACCAGATGCTGAACAAACTGAGGAGGGAAGGAAGGATATGCAAAAGGCAGTAGGGATCTTATTCTTCGTCAGCTGGCTCCTGTGCGGGTGCGGAGTCGAAACAATGCTCGATCACCCTGCGGTGGGAGCAGTAACGCTGATCGCGCTGATCGTGGTGATTGCATGCGCGATGGTGCTCAGTGGAAAGGAGTATGACGAATGATTACAGCAAAGACAAACAAAAACGAGGTACGGGTCACCTTCGACGGAACTGCTGAAGAGATTACCAGTGAACTGAACCGTGTGATCGCAAGAGGTGCTGAGGTGCTGGCGAGGGAGCTTAATGCATCCTACACTGGTTCATTTTATGCCACGGTCATGAGTGCCGCGGATATAGCAAGAGAGTTTGGCCTTGACCTTGATGTTAAGAAGGTCGGACTTGCGATGATGCTTAACGGCAAATCAGCGGACCAGAACTAAAAACAGCCCCACAGGAAGGTGGAGCTTCCACGGGGGCTAGTGAAGTATACACCGTGATTATATCACGGAGAAAGGGATTTAGTAATGATTAAATGGATGGAAAACAAACATAAGGGAAGGAATGCTTCAAACCATGATTTTCAGGTAATGATTTCTATTATAAAGAACGGGACGTCAAAAGAAGGCGCAGAAAAGCGTGCTGTTGCAGTCAGATTCTACCATTCGAAAGAAAAAGAAATAACCAATACTGGCAGGCTTCAGATCGGCATAGATGAAGAAACAGAAAGAATCTATTTTGCATCAGCGTCCGGAACCAAGGGATACAAACTGTCCGGGTCCAAGAAAAACGTAAGAGTAGTACAGTTCATGCCGGACGATTTGTCAAAGTGGGAGTCATATGTAGGGGGCTATGTTCTGCAACAGGACTTGGAGTGCAAGTTGTTTTATGTCGATATTTCTGAGAGGAAACAGGTATGAAGATTAACAGACTTGAGATCGAAGCGGAGTAAGCGTGATGAGACAAATAAATGACCACATAGTGATGCTTGAACTCGGCAGCAGGGATGAATGGCTGCAGGCCCGCGGCAAACGGATCGGCGGGAGCGAGGCGTCAGCAGTGGTCGGGCTTAACCCTTACATGTCGAACACAGATCTGTGGAGCATCAAGACAGGGCGCAGGGAAGCCGAGGACATCAGCGACAAGCCTTATGTCAGGTATGGCCACGACGCGGAGCCGCTCCTGAGGGAGCTGTTCAAGCTGGATTTCCCGGATTACAAGGTCGGGTACCGCGACAACAACCTGTTCCTTAACTCCAAGTATCCATGGGCGCACGCTTCACTTGACGGCTGGCTTCAGGATCCGGAAGGCAGGACAGGGATCCTCGAGATCAAGACCACTGAGATCCTGCAGAGCATGCAGAAGGAGAAGTGGAAGGACAGGATCCCGGACAACTACTACCTGCAGGTCCTTCACTACATGATGGTGATGGAAGCCGATTTCGCCTGTCTGAAGGCACAGCTCAAGTATGACTATGACGGTGACATCTACCTGCAGATCAGACACTACTGGATAGAGAGACAGGACGTTGTGAACGACATCAGGATCCTGTCTGAGAAGGAAGAGGAGTTCTGGCACCACATGCAGAACGGCACAAGACCGGCGACACTGCTGCCGGAGATTTAGGAGGATACAGATTATGGCATTAGAACTGAAGATCATTTCCCCTTCAGAGGAGGGATTCGTGAAGCAGATCGTCTGGAACGCAGACGAGATCGCTGAATATGTGGCCGGAAGGGTCGGCTATTACAAGAACCTGGTCTACACGGATGATCAGATCGTCGAAGCCAAGAAGGACCGCGCCGAACTCAATAAGTTCATTTCGGCTCTGAAAGCAAAGGACAGGGAGATCAAGAAGCTGTGCCTGCAGCCGTATGAGGAGTTCCATCAGAAGATGCAGCTGATCATCGCTCAGGTAGAGGAGCCGGTGAACCTGATCGACAAGCAGGTGAAGGACTACGAGGACCAGCAGAAGGCCGCGAAGACGGAAGAGATCAAAAAGCTCTTCGAAGAAAAAGGCTTCCAGCCGTGGGTGACACTTGACAGGATCTGGAACCCGTCCTGGCTTAACAAGAGCTATTCGCTTAAAAAGATCGAGGCAGATCTGTCGACCATCCAGCACAGCATCGGTGAAGACATCCTGCTGATCAACCAGATGGGAGAAGGACAGCCGGCGGCCCTCAGAGAGTACCAGCGTTCCATGGACAAGACAAAGGCTGTCGAAGCCGGCAAGAGATACATCGAAGCCAAATACGCGGAACAGCGCATGGCTGAGACCATTGACAGGCAGCGGGATGAAGAGGCCCGCAGGGCACAGGAAGAGATCGACAGGGATCTTGGCATCGCGCCCGCTCCTGTGGAAGCACACACTGAAGCTCCGGAGCCGGTGAGCGTTGCGCCGGCGCAAAAGGAAGAACAGCAGCAGGCACCCGAGACAAAGAAGATCAGCTTCTCTGTATGGGTCACAAGGGAACAGCTGGCGGCGCTCAACAAGTGCCTGAAGGATAACGGCATTAAGTTTGAACAGATCAGGAATTAAGGAGGTATACCATGGCAGTTACAAACAGTCTCGCGAACAGGCAGAAGAAAACAGGATTCACCGCATACCTTACAAACGAAGCGGTGAAGGCACAGATCACCAAGGTAGTGGCCGGCAAGAACGGTGACCGGTTCATTACATCTATTATCTCAGCAGTAAACACAAATCCCGCGCTCCAGGAATGCACGAACCAGAGCATCCTTTCCGCAGCGCTCCTCGGGGAATCCCTCAAGCTTTCCCCTTCCCCCCAGCTGGGCCAGTATTACATGGTCCCCTTCAATGACAAGAATAAAGGCAAGGTCGCGCAGTTCCAGCTCGGATACAAAGGCTACATCCAGCTCGCGCTCAGGTCCGGCCAGTATAAGAAGCTGAACGTCCTGGCGATCAAGGAAGGCGAACTGGTCCGCTACGATCCGCTGAACGAGGACATCGAGGTGAAGCTGATCGACGATGAGGAAGAGAGAGAGAAGGCGCCCACAATCGGTTACTATGCGATGTTCGAGTACCTGAACGGCTTCCGGAAGACGATGTACTGGTCCAGAAACAAGATGCTCCTGCACGCGGACCGCTACTCTCAGGCATTCAGCAAGGATGGATGCGACATCAACACCAAGTTCGGAAAGAAGCACAAGGTCAGCTTCGAGGAATATGAAGCCGGCAACTTCCCCCAGAACGATGCATGGATGTACTCCTCTTTCTGGTACAAGGACTTCGACGGCATGGCCTACAAGACGATGCTGCGCCAGCTGATCAGCAAGTGGGGCATCATGTCGATCGAAATGGTCGATGCCATGGACAGGGATATGACCGTCATCAACGAGGATGGCACTGTGGATTATGTCGAGACAGAGGAAGCACCCGCTGCCGAACCTGTAGCCGACACTGAGTACAAGGAAGTGAAGGCATATGAGCCGCCGGCACAGAATGATGGGCAGCAGGAATCTTATGACGGCCTCCAGTGGGGCTGATAAATGGCTTGGAGAAGAAACCGGAACAAGTACAACAACCATAAGATAACTGTCGATGGTGAAGTATTCGACAGTGAGAGGGAGTACCGCCGCTATCTGGAATTGCAATTGCTCGAAAAATCGGGTGTTATAAGGGATTTGCACAGGCAGGTCACATTCGACCTGATTCCGGAGGCCAGGGAACCCGACCGCTACGGTCCGAGGGGCGGGCTCCACAGAGGGAAGGTAATAGAGCGTGGGGTATCGTACATAGCTGATTTTACGTATTACGCCGCACTTCCTTCCGGAGAGGAAGAATTTGTTGTTGAGGATTGTAAGGGCATGAGAACAGACGACTATAAGATCAAGCGCAAGCTCATGCTCTTTATCCACAAGATCCGGGTCAGAGAAACGTAAGGAGCATATGAATGGGCAACAGGATTTTAAAGCAGGACATCTGCACAAGTGAAGAAGTGGATCAGCTCAGCTGGTTTGAAGAGGTTCTGTTCTATAGGCTCATTGTCAACTGTGATGATTATGGCTGTTTTGACCGCCGCGCAAAGATCATCAAGGCATCGCTCTTCCCATTAAAAGAAAGTGTCACTGTGAAGCAGATCGACAGTGCTGTTGACAGGTTATCGACGGTAGGCTTGGTCCGAGTATATGAAGTACAGGGACGACCGTACCTGCAATTGACTACCTGGTCAAAGCATCAGAGGCTTCGGAACAGCAAACACAGGTATCCTGGACCCGATGAAAGTGATTCGCCGCAAGTTGCGGCGAGTTGCGGCGAGTTGCGGCAGGACGCGGAAAATGGCGGCCTCGCGCGCGCGTCTATGAGAATCCAATCCGAATCCGAATACGAATCAGAATTAGAATCCGAATCCGAATATTACTGCACGGAGCAATCGGATGATTGCACCATGCCATCTGATCGAAATCACAAGCCTGAGCCAGAAGAAGCAGACGTGCCGGCCATAATTCTGAATGATGGATCCGAATGGCGGCCAAGTGTTGATGATGTCGAGGAATGGAAGAGCCTGTATCCGGGTGTGGACATAGCCATTGAATTCGGCCGGATGCGCCAGTGGTGTAAAGACAATCCTAAAAAGCGCAAGACAAAGAACGGTGCGCGCAGGTTTGCAAGGGGCTGGCTGGATCGTGAACAGAACCGCGGCTGGAAACAGAATGGCGATAACGGCAAAGCGGCTAAAGATAAGCTTTCACAGAAATTTGAGGAGATGCAGAAATGGTGAGCAAGATATCAAGAGAGGATTTCAAACTGATCGTTGCGAGTCTTAAGGCCGCATATCCGAAAGAGGACTTCATATCGAGCCAGCATACATTCAATCTCTGGTATACCGCGCTTCAGGATCTCGATTATCCGACTCTCCAGAAGGCGGCCATGGCCTATATCATGAGCAACCATTTCCCGCCTGCAATATCTGATATACGTCAGATCGCATACGACCTTGACGCTCCTGCAGATGACCTGGCCGCTGAGGAATGGGCGAGGCTCATGAAGGCCCTTGGCCATGCGGGAAGCCCGGAGGCGGCGGACTACTGGAACAGGCTCCCGGAGACGACAAAGGAGATCATCGGCGGCTTCTCTGAGTACAGGGAATGGGCAAACATGCCGACAGTTGATCTTATGTCCGTACAGAGGCCCATGTTCATCAAGCGGTTCGAGGAGAAGGAGCGCGTAAAGAGATTCCGCGGAGCGGTACCCACGTCGCTCAATCCTCCGGTCAAACGTCTTGAGGAGCAGGTGGCTGCCAGGCTTGAGGAGAAAGTCCACAGGCCCGGCAGCGGGGTCTCTGCTCCGGAAGACATGATAGCAGCACTGAAAAGGAGACTTACAGCAGGATGAATAAAGCAATATTAATGGGGCGCCTCACAAGGGACCCCGAGATCAGATACACGCAGGGAGATTCCCCGATGTGCATAGCCAGGTACACACTGGCTGTGGACAGACGGTTCAACCGGAACAACGATGACGGGAACAATGCAGACTTCATTCCCTGCATCTGCTTCGGCAAATCAGCAGAGTTCGTTGAGAAATACCTCATGAAGGGAACCAAGATGGCCGTGACCGGCAGGATCCAGACCGGATCCTACACAAACCGTGACGGCGTCAAGGTCTACACCACTGAAGTGGTCATTGAGGAGCAGGAATTTGCAGAGAGTAAGAATGCGCAGTCAGCAGGCAGCAGGACATCCTCCGGGAACACTGGCGCAGATCGGCGTGAGACTGGCCGGCAGCAGGCGCCTGCAAAGAGCGATGACCCGATGGACGGCTTCATGAATATCCCGGACGGAATCGACGAGGAGCTGCCGTTCGCATGAGGAGGATACTATGGATACACACCAGGTAATTATGGCACTGAGGAAAAGATTCAACGACCGGCGCAGGTATGCAATTGCAGAAGAAGTTGGACTTACGACAGGATATGCGCGCAGAAGACTCGATATGATCGTAGCAGACTGCTACAACTCGAATGGTTACAGGCTGGACGGGTTTGAGATAAAGGTCAGCACCGCCGATCTGAGACGTGAGCTCGCCGATCCGGACAAGCACATAGCCTTCTTTGAGGTGATCGATTACTACACGCTCGTCTGCCCGCCCAAAGTAGTGGAACCGGTTCTCGATATCATCCCCAAGAACTGGGGGATCCTCATTGTGAACGATGACGGAACGACGCGGTACAAGCGTCGCCCGCTCGCGCTCCAGGACAAGAGGCCGGAAGACAGACGGATCCCGAGAGGGTTTTTCGCATCCTTCGTGCGGGCCATTCAGGAAAAGCAGCCTTCAAAACAGGAGCTGGACGCTGAGTACGACAGAGGCTTTAAAGAAGGAGGAGAAGAACACCGGCGGAGATTTGATTATAACAAGAGCCGGGTGCAGAGGGAAATAAAAAAACTGGATCAATATGACAAGCTGATGGCGCGGTTCGGTATCTATGGCGATGATGTCGACAAGATCATGGATGAGTTCGAGTCGTTCAGAAAGCTTAACAGGACGCACCTGCTGTGGGCGCTGAACAGCTCGATCAGCTCATTGGAAAAGATGAAAAAATGCTTGGAAGGTAATTGCGATGAACATGAAGATCGGGTTTTGTCAGAGATGCGGCAGAGCAGTGAAACTGACCAATCCCGAAGGTAAGACACAGCGGGACTGGGACAGGCAGGCAACCGAGAAATGCGCGTGTATGCAGATAAAGGTACACGGCAGAAAGAAGACAGTAGGAGGATTCAGACAGCTGGATTTTCGAGATCTGGGAATTTAAAAAAATAACAGAAAGGAGCAGCAGCCCCGGCCGGGTAATAGCTATAGCGGCTCCTGGAAAACATGAACTACAAAGAATTTCTTATGACAAAAATGGAAATCGCAAAAGACAGCGGTTTCGAGATTGATAAAGCGGAGATTAATCCGGTATTGAAACCTCACCAGAGGGATGCAGTGCAGTGGGCGTTGCGAGGAGGCCGCCGGGCACTGTTTGAATCCTTTGGATTAGGAAAGACGATACAGGAACTTGAGTTTTGCCATCAGTGCATAAAGCACGAAGGGGGGAAGGCACTGATCGTCCTGCCTCTGGGCGTAAAGCAGGAATTCACCAGGGACGCGGTTAAGATTCTCGGATATGAAGCGCCGCAATATGTCCGTACCATGGACGAAGTGAAAGCCGCCAAAACGCAGATCGTTCTCTCGAATTATGAGCGGGTTAGGGATGGCGACATAGACCCAGCATATTTTACAGCCACGTCACTGGATGAAGCATCTGTGCTCAGGTCATTCGGATCCAAGACTTATCAGACGTTTTTGGACAAATTCAAGGGCGTGAAATATAAACTCGTAGCCACGGCGACACCATCGCCGAACAGGTATAAGGAGCTGATCCATTATGCCGGCTATCTGGAAGTAATGGACACTGGGCAGGCACTCACGAGGTTCTTTCAGAGAGATTCGACCAAAGCGAATAACCTGACGTTGTATCCAAACATGGAAGATGAATTTTGGCTTTGGATATCATCGTGGGCACTGTTCATCACAAAGCCTTCCGACCTTAATCCGGAATACTCCGATGAAGGCTATGTGTTGCCGCCCTTACAGGTAAACTGGCATGAGTTGCCAATCGAATACGGAAAAGCCATGGATAAGGACGGACAGATGATGTTATTCGAACAGGCGGCAGCAGGCTTAAAAGAAGCAGCACATGTTAAAAAAGACACGATTGAAGAGAGAGTCAGGAGAGCGGCAGAAATCATCAGAGAATCGCCCGACGATCATTTCGTGATATGGCACGACAGGGAAGCGGAGCGCGAAGAAATAAAAAAGCAGATTCCCGGAACGGTCGACATCTACGGGAATATGGAATACGAAGAGCGAGAGAGGCGAGTGATTGCATTCTCGGATGGAGAAGTAAAGTATTTTGCTACAAAGAAATCGCTGTCCGGCAGCGGGTGTAACTTCCAGAGATTCTGCCACAGAGAGATATTCGTGGGAATCGATTATGAATTCAATGATTTCATCCAGGCGATCCATAGATGTTACAGGTTCCTGCAAGAAAAACAGGTAGTCATTGACATCATTTACATGGAGTCAGAAAGAGAGATCAAAGCGGCGCTCGAAGAAAAATGGCGCAATCACAACCGCATGGTCGAGAAAATGATTGAAATCGTCAAGAGATACGGTCTCAATACAACAGACAAATTCAAAAGACTGGAAAGAAAGATGGGGGTGGATCCTGTGGAGATCAAAGGGAAACATTATAAAGCGGTCAACAATGACTGTGTAGAGTATACCAGGACAATGGAAGCGGATTCTGTCGGGCTCATCCATACATCAATACCTTTCGGGAATCATTATGAATATGCGAATTCCTATAACGATTTTGGTCATAATCAGGATCTTGAAAGATTCTTTGAACAAATGGACTATCTGACGCCTGAACTGCTCAGGGTGCTGCAGCCTGGTCGGATCGCGGCGATCCATGTAAAGGACCGTGTTCTGTTCGGGAATGTCACAGGATGCGGATTCCCGACAATGGACGCTTTCCACGTAGAGGTAATCAATCATTACAAAAAACACGGATTCTATTACATCGGAATGATCACTGTGTTGACCGATGTAGTAAGGGAAAATAATCAGACGTACCGTCTCGGATGGACAGAGCAATGCAAAGACGGCTCGAAGATGGGTGTAGGGTGCCCGGAATACATCCTGCTTTTCCGAAAAAAGCAGACAAGCGGAGAGAATGCCTATGCCGACATCCCAGTAACTAAGGACAAAGAGAAATACACGCGTGCCAGGTGGCAGCTGGACGCGAACGCCTATTGGAGATCGTCAGGTGACAGACTCATGGACAAAGAAGAGATTAAGACGATCGATCCGGGAGCGCTCGGGCGCGTTTACAAGGAATTCTCGAGAAACAATGTCTACAAATTCGAGGACCACCTCAAGATGTACGAGATCATGGATGCAAACGGCAGACTTCCGGCCACTTTCATGGCGTGTCCGCCGGCATCGTGGAATCAGATGGAAATCTGGGACGATATCAACAGGATGCGCACATTGAACGCCAACCAGAAGCACCGCAGATTGCAGATGCACGTCTGCCCTTTGCAGATCGACATTGTGGAGAGGATCATCGAGCGATACTCCAATGAAAACGAGGTCGTTTATGACCCGTTCGGCGGCATCATGACAGTCCCAATGACGGCGGTCAAGATGAAACGTTACGGCATTGGTTGCGAGTTGAACCCGGACTATTTCCGGGACGGAGTCGGATACCTGGAAGCAGCTGACAACGAAAGAGAGATGCCGACACTGTTTGATTTTATAGGCGAAGAGGAAACGGAGGCCGCCGATGAAGAATAGCTTAATTATTGACTGCTTCGCCGGAGGAGGCGGCGCATCTGTTGGAATAGAGATGGCACTGAGGAGAGAGGTTGACATTGCTATTAACCATGATCCAGAGGCTATCAGGATACCTTTCTGGGGGGTTTTTATGAAAATCGAAGAAGTGCCGGGAGGTGGTGACTGAATGTATGTAATATGCCACTGCGAAGATTGCAAGAACAACAAAGATGGATACTGCGAGTTGGATGAAGTATGTATCTCGAATAACGAACTGACGGCAGCGGGATTTGTTCCGCTGTGCACGGACTACGAGGAGGAAACATGTTAACACTACCGATCAAGCGCAAATGGCTGGAGATGATCCGGAGCGGGGAAAAGAAAGAGGAGTACAGAGCACTCTCTCCATATTATGCGACCCGGTTCAAAAGATTCCTTGGCTTGGAGCTTATTTCTGCTTCACAGGCTCAGGTTGAAAGTGCCCTCCGGGCAGCAGGCGGCGTACCGTTTAAAGACATAATTCTTCGTGCAGGATACAGCCTGTCAGCCCCGGCCACGATGATAAGCGGGTATATCACAATATCAACTGGGCGCCCTGAGTGGGGAGCAACTGAAGGCGAGGAGTATTACGTGCTCCATATCACCGGGATGGAAGATCTGCTGACCGACGAAAAGTCCAGAACATATGGAGAAAAAAAGGAGAGGAAAAACTAATGGGAATTGCAGATATGTTTGGAAAAGACGATAGGTTCGAAATCAAAACAGAGGCATTCATTGGAATGGTACAGGAAGCAGCCGCAGCAGAAGCAAGAGTCAGTCTATTGGGAAATGCGATTAACTGCAACGTGCCGTATAGATATATTCGGGAAATGATAACAGGAAAGGCAGAAGAGGTGGGGACTGATACAAATTCAGAAGAAAACAATGAGACAGAGATAGAGGAGGGGCAAGAGTGAGGTATGCAAATATCTGCGGTATAAAGCATAGAATCATCGAGTGCGAGGATAAATTCAATGTAGATTCGCACTTGGGAATGATTGATTACAAAGCAGCTGAAATCCGCATCAACAAAGACATGGCACAGCAAGTCAAGGAAGCCACAATTTGCCATGAGGTACTACACGGACTATTGGTGCATATCGGGAGAGATGACATGTCAGAGGACGAACAGTTTGTGACTGCTCTGGGAAATGCTATATATGGAGCATTTCATCTGCGAGAGGAGATGCGGAATGATTGACGTACTGATCGCTTTCGCAGTTGGACAAATTATCGGCGTGCTTCTGCTTATGGTTGTGACCTGTATTATGTTGTGGAGGTGGTGGAGAGAATGATTCAGACAGGACTTGTTTTGTGGATTTTATATCAACTCAATGCACCGACCATGATAATTGGACTGGGATGGTTGGTCATGTTCGTTAAAGTATTTTGCTGTGCTATGGATTTATTGGATTGAGGTAGAGAAGGAAATGGAACAAGTTGTGAAAGTGTTGATGATAATTTCGCTTGTTGGAGTTTTTCTCTGCATTTTGAAACTGATATATGATGGTGTGACTGGTGAGTCGCCCTGGGAGACAAGCAGCGATTTGCTTATGCTCATAATGTTATTGATCACCTTGTTGGGATATGGAGCGATTACATGAAGGAAAGAATATGGGGAGCAAGTCATGAGAACCTGTTTACTTAACGATTGTACCGGATTTGAGAGTATGGCGCCCTGCTGCCTGGACTGCAGCGAGCGTGATGTGTGCCCGGACCGGTGCCCAAGGACGGAAACAATTTATTGTGTAGGAGTGATAGAGGATTATAATGACAAAAATACGAGCAGAGCTATCAAAGAGTAACCCGCTGTACGTTGATAAACATGCTTTCTTGTCTGCTTATCATTTCGCTTTGCAATATCCAGTATGGAAACGACAGTACGCTGACACGATCGGATCAGCGGTCAAAGCCGTTGATCCTGACGGTATGCCGCACGGATCAGAGACTGGAGACCCGACATCACGGATCGCGATGAGGGCAAGCGTGCTTCGTAGTAACATCGACCTGATAGAGAGCACTGCATTGACTGCCGGAGAAGGCCTCGCTGAATATATTCTTTTTGCTACGACCAATGAGGGTGTAACATATAAATATCTCACTGGTGAGCGCTGTAAACTCGGCAGGATCCCGTGTGGAAGGAATGAATACTATCAGAGACGGAGACTGTTTTACTATCTGCTCTCAAAGCGAATGGAGGAACGCAATGTCACGAGCTGATGCTATAAGAGATGGTGTGGAGATTGTAGAAGATGGGAGGTGGGGGTGTTATTACAAGATCCCTTGCGCCCAGTGTGGTAACACATATGGGAGCCGTCAGTATACTGGCAACAGGATATATCTTTGTCCGACATGCAGAGAGATCAACAAGAAAAAGCGAAAAGCCGCAGTGGATGAACTGGCCCTTTCAATTCCTGACGTCGAGACCAAAGAAGAGAAGCGCTACCGTAAGGCGGTGGAAGAAATCGAGAAGCAGGTTGGCTCCCTAAAAGGATATGAGCGGGCCGTTGAGATATGCCGCAAAGCTACGTTCAAGTATGGCAGTACACCGGAAGCGATGCTTGCAATCGAATTGGTAAAGAACAAATACAAGATTATTCCTCAGCAGAAGATAGGAAGTTATCATGTCGACTTTGCTTTGCCGGATGAGAAACTGATCATTGAGGTTGACGGATCCATCTATCATGCGAATACACAGAAAGAACTGGAGCGCGAGGCAGCTATCAATTACAGGATCGGATTCGATTGGCACTTCATCCACATACCTGCTGAATCAATCAGTAAAGATGTGCGGAAAGTTGTGAGACTTTTGAAAAAGAGGGACACAGGGGACAAGTATTCGTTTTAAAATATACAATGCGAAACGATACAACAGATATACCTTTTTGATGCCAGGGCGTCGTACTCTCACAGGTACGGCGCTCTTTTAGCGCATGCCGATAGCGCTCTATAAGCCATGGCGCCGCGGGCTCTTATATGGGCCCGCAGACTTTTTACGAAACCGACGAATAGCGAGGTGAGCCATGCCGAAGGCAAAGAACGCGAAGGCGGACGAAGCCCTCGAACTGTTCCGGCAGGGTTTTAAACTCGTTGAGATCGCAGGCAGGCTCGGAGTACCCCCCGGGACTGTCAGACGGTGGAAGTCCATTTATGGATGGGAAAGCGAACGTTCGGAAAAGATATCGAGCGTTCGCAAACGTGGCGCACAGCCAGGAAACAAGAATTCTAAAGGCGGACCGCCGGGAAATAAGAAAGCCGAGAAGTACGGCTTTCTGTCAAAGTATCTTCCCACAGAGACAAAGGAGATCTTTGACGCTGTGGCCGAGGCTGATCCGCTGGATCTTCTGTGGCATCAGATACAGATCCAATACGCGGCGATCATCCGGGCGCAGAAAATAGCCTATGTCAAGGATCAGCATGATAAGACGATTGAGAAGGTCGAGGAGAAGGACGGCAATGTCATCGGTGAGCGCTGGGAAATTCAGCAGGCCTGGGACAAGCAGGAGAACTTCCTGAAGGCCCAAAGCCGGGCAATGTCAACGTTGGCGAATATGCTGCGCCATTATGAGCAGACGCTGAGAGACAGGGGCGAGAATGTGACCGAAGAGCAGCGCCTGCGTCTTGATAAGCTGAGAGCCGAGACGGAGCGGATCCGCAGGAGCAGTGATCCTGATCAGGACGACGGAGTGGAGATCATAAACGATGCACCGAGACAAGAAGACGGTCAGGATCTCGGACATTGTGATTCCGAAGTACCTGCCGATATTTAACGACCGTAAATATAAACACATTATCCTGAGCTCCGGACGTGCCGGCACGAAGTCTTCCTTCGCGGCGATCCGCGGCGACTATCAGCTGATCAGCCCGGAAAAGGGCTCCGTGGTCGTCCTCAGAAAGCACCACAACAAGCTGCGCAAGACTGTGTACAAGGAGATGCTGCGCGGGATTAACCGTCTGCAGATCCCGAAGAACCGGTTCGACATCACGGTCAGCCCGATGGAGATCAGGTACAAGCGGACCGGTAACACGATGTACTTCGCAGGATCTGACGGCATCGATGACACAAAGGGCATCATCGACGAGGACAGGCCGATCAAGCTGGTCATCCTGGACGAGCTGACGGAGTTCTTCGAGGATGGAGAGGGAGCCGACGAGATACAGAATATCGAGGCTACCTTCGTAAGAGGCAACACCGGCGGATTCCAGATGCTGTATCTGTACAACCCGCCGAAGAACCCAAATGCGCCTATCAACAAGTGGTGCCGCGAGATGGAGAAGCGCCCGGACGTCCTGCACATCCACGTGGATTACAGGGACGTTCCTGCTGAGTGGTTGGGCCCTGACCTGATCGCATCAGCTGAGGCTCTGAAGGCAGCAGACGAGCGGCAGTACCGCTGGGTGTGGCTCGGGATCCCTGTAGGTGTTGACGAGGTCATCTACTACATGTTCTCTGACCGGCACAGGAAAAAGCCGGCAGAGGACCAGAAGTACCCGATTATCGGGATAGGAGTCGACTACGGCCAGCAGAACGCTACAACCTTCCAGGCGTTCGGGCTGGACGATTACAAGCACCGACTGGACGGCCTTGCGGAGTATTATCACAGTGGCCGGGACACCGGCAAGCAGAGGAGCCCTTCGGAATATGCGAAGGACTTCATAGGTCTGTGCACGGCGCTTGATCAGCTGTACACACCGGGGCCCAGCACGCACTGCACGTTTTATGTGTTCATTGACCCAAGTGCGCAGGGCCTCAAGGAAGAGATCAAGCGCCTGCTCCCGGGCGTACCGTTCAATGTGATCATGAGGGATGCTAAGAACGATGTGAAGCTGGGAATCAGCAGAGTGCAGAAGCTCCTGACTTACGACATGATAAGCCTGAGCCCGCTGCAGGAGAACGCGATCGACGAGTTCGGAACTTACGAGTACGATAAGAAGAGCATTGAGAGGGGCAAGGAAGAGCCGGTCAAGATGGATGATCACGCCATGGATGCGATCCGTTATCTGGTGATGGGTATGTGGAAGCACCTGAAGCACTGGCTCCCGGAGGCAGAGGACGAGAGAGAATGAATATTTTTGAGTATTTCAAGAAAAACGGGATCGATACTGTCGACCCGTCTTTTTATACATTCATAAAGATGTGGGATTCCTGGTACAGATCCAACGTCGCGAAGTTCCACACCTACCGCGTGTACACCGGATCCGGATATACCCGCTGCCGGCGCCACAGCCTCGGCGGGGCCAAGCTTGTCTGTGAGGATATGGCGAACCTCCTCTTGAATGAGCGCGTGAAGTTCACGATCGGCACTCCAAACGAAGAGACCGGGAAGATAGAGGACACCGTCGCGAATTCAACCTATGACTTCGTGAAGCTCGTCCTGAACAATGCCCGCTGGTGGAAGCTCGGCAACGAGTACCAGGAGAGGAAAGCGGCTCTCGGAACCGTGGCCTACGTGCCGTACCTTGACAACGCTGTTGTCGATGAAGAGGGGAACATCCTCAGCGGAGACGTCAAGATCGCGTATTTCACAGCCCCGAATATCTACCCGATCACGTGGGAGAACGGCTATGTGAACGAGGCGGCCTTCGTGTCGATCAAGACATATCGCCGCAAGAAATACGCGCACATCCAGTTCCACATGCTCGAGAACGGGCTGTATGTGATCAAGAACAGTGTGGTGGAGTGCACGAACGGTGCCGGGTCAGAGATCCCGCCGGAAAGGTGGGGAGATATTCCTGCATTCGCAACACTGGCTCCCAGAGTCGAGACTGGATCCGACAAGCCTCAGTTCGTGATCGATACGCTGAATATCGTCAATAACATCGACAAGAGCGAGACAGACGACGGAAACCCGATGGGGATTTCCCTGTTCGCAAACGCGATCGACGTGCTCCGGAGCCTTGACCTTAAGTATGATTCATACGCACAGGAATTCAGCCTCGGACGAAAGCGCATCTTTGTGGCTCCTGAAATGCTGAGCAATAAGGACGGGAACGCAGTGTTCGATGAAAACGACACGGTCTTCTACATTCTGCCTGAGGACTTCCGTGAAGACGGAGGCGAGAAGGGCATGATCCACGAGGTCAACATGGAACTGAGGATCGAAGAGCACAGCAAAGGGATCAACGACGACCTCAACTACCTGTCCAAAAAGTGCGGCTTCGGTACCCAGAGATACCGGTTCGATACCTCCGGGATCACAACGGCCACGCAGGTGATCAGCGAGAACAGCGACATGTACCGGACACTGGTCAAGCACGAGCTCGTCCTGGACGATACCCTCAAGCAGCTCTTCAAGGTGATCATCCGGCTGGGCATTGCGGCGCGGGTTCCGAACCTGTCCGAAGACGTGGAGATCCGGATCGATTTTGACGACTCCATCATCGAGGATAAGAAGGCCGAGCGTGACCAGGACCGGCAGGACGTCTCGATGGGAGTCATGGGGCTGGCTGAGTACCGCGCGAAGTGGTACGGAGAGACGGAAGAGACCGCTGCCGGCAGGATCCCTGAACAGACTGGAGGAGTGATGCCTTAATGAATCCCAGCTATGAGGATTTCGTAGACCAGACATTTTCAAAGCGGTACCGCCAGCTGGAGCTGGACATCATGAGGGATATTGTCCGCAGGATCAAGAAGACCTCGGAGATCACTTCCTCTGCTGACTGGCAGATCATGCGGCTCACGATCATGGGGAACTCCTCAGAGGAGATTCGGAACATGATCAAAGAGGCGGGAGAGCTGAGCGAGAATGACATGCAGAAGCTCTTCAACGATGTTATCGAGAAAGAGTACACAAGGAGCGCGGATCTCTACAAAGAGGTCGGCGCTAATTTTGTGCCGTATGAGAAGAATACGGAAATGCAGCAGCTGACGCAGGCGCTGATCACGCAGTCGAACAACGAGCTGAAGAGCATCACAGGAACGATGGGATTCATGCTCGACTACGGCGACGGCCAGGGGCTGCGATTCACGCCGCACACGGAGATCTTCGACGATTACCTGAACAGCGCAGTGATGGGCATTGCCTCCGGCGCATTCGACTATAACACCATGATCAGAAAGGTCGTCACGCAGATGACCAATTCGGGCCTCCGGACAGTCGACTATGCTTCCGGCCGTCACGATCGCGTTGATGTGGCAGCCAGAAGGGCGGTCCTCACAGGTCTCTCACAGCTGACCGGCAGGATCACAGACACAAATGCCGCTGCCCTGAATACAGACCATTTCGAGGTCGCCTGGCACGCGGGGGCACGGCCTACACACCAGGAATGGCAGGGAAGGGTATGGAGCAAGAAGGAACTTGTGGATGTATGCGGGCTCGGATCCGTGACAGGACTGCTCGGTGCGAACTGCTACCACGACTATTACCCCTTCATCCCAGGAGTCTCTGAGCGCATGTACTCCGACGAGTGGCTCGACCAGATGAACAGGGAAGAGAACACTCCGAAGATCTTCAAGGGCAAGGAGTACACCGCCTACGAAGCACGGCAGCATCAGCGGTACATCGAGCGCTGTATGCGGGCTCAGCGGGAGAAGGTGGAGCTCCTGAAGGAAGGCGGAGCAGACAAAGACGAAGTCATGCTTGCCCGCTGCAAGTACCAGGCCCAGCTTGACGAGTACAAGCGCTTCTCGAAGGTGATGAAGCTCCCGGAGCAGAGGGAGCGGATCTACTACGACATGAAAGGCCGCGTCGCTCCTCCGAGAGACGTGTATCAGCAGTATCTTGCGGAGCAGGCCGAGAAGAGGCGCAGGATCCAGACCGAGGCCGACAAGCACAAGGAACGTGCTGAGGAAGGCCGGAGGGCGGACATGAGGGGGAATATCCCTTCATTCAAAGGTGATTTTCAAAACTACAAGGATCCAAAAAGAGTATATACTCTAGCAGAAAGACAAATGATGGCCGAAGACGCAGACGAAATTGTTTCACAATTTACAAATAGAGAATCAAAGTGGAGTGGAAAAGTTGTATATGAGTTCGATAATCCATATGCCAAACTTTTAAATTGTGACATTTCTCTTGCGCCGGATGCAACACTTGATATTGCAATGCATGAAAACCTGCACTCAAGATCAATTAGTCATTGTCCGGGCGAATATTCAAAACATGAGGCCTCTGAGGAAGCGAGCGTACAATTGATGACGGAATTGATCTGCAGAGAAATTGGAATTACTCCAGAGCCATCAGCGTACCAAGGTTGGACCGATCACCTTAAGGAAATCAATAAAAAAGCAGAGCTCTATGAAGTCGAAGATGATTTTGTTAAAGATCTGTTTGAAGTAGATCCTACTGAAAGATATAAATGGCTTTATAAGAAAGTGCATGATAAAATCGATGTATCTGCAACGATACAGGAACAGGCTGAGATAGGATTACTATTACAGGAGTTTGAACCCAAAGATGACGTTTGAAGAATTAGAAAAAGAAGTGAAAAATGCTGATTCAAAAACAGACTGGAATAAGTTACATGCAGAGGCTACAGCACTATTAAAAGAGTTGCCAGAGGAAGACAGAAGAAGAATGATCAGAGCGGGTAAATGGTCGGTGTTTGAGAGAATCTCGATGCATGTCATATACTCTGGATTAAAATAGTTCTATTTAAGCATCGCTACGGCGGTGCTTTTTTATGGAGAAAACCATGATCAGTGTCAAAGTAAGACAGAACAGCATAGAGGTCTCCGGCCACGCAGGAGCCGCACCCAGAGGCCAAAGCGTGCCCTGTGCGGGCGTTTCTGCGATGACTTGGATGCTCGGAAAGGGCCTCAAGGAAATCATCGATTTGCCCGGATTCGAGCTTTCGATCGCTGACGGCCACGTCGCGATGCACTGGGATCAGCTGACACAGTCCGCGGAAGATCTGATCGATGCCTGGTTCCTTGGTCTCTGTGATATCGCCGAAGAATACGGTTGTGTCGAGTTTATTTAATATCGTTTGCTAAGCAGTTGCATGAGCTTTTTTGTTTTCCTCAGCAACGCTCCCGGCGCCTCATTTCGGTGGGGCGCCTTTTTTATGCCGGAATGTAGCTCAGACGGTCAGAGCGGCGGCCTTATAAGCCGCGTGTCGCAGGTTCGAGTCCTGCTGTTCCGATCGCCAACGCAGGGCATCGTACTGCGGGACAGATTCACACATCTTACAAAGTGGAGGTACCTCAACATGAAATATCTTGACTTCCTTCAGCTCTTCGAGGACGGCGGCGGAGAGGGCGGAAACGCCGGAGGAGCCGGGGCGGGATCCGGAACCCAGGGTAATTCCGGGAGCAACGCAGGAGGAGCGTCCTACAGCTTCGAGCAGGCGGAGGAGATCGCCAATGCCAGAGCTGACAGGGCATCCAGAGCAGCCCTTGCGAACTACTTTAAGCAGCAGGGCATGACAGAGGAGCAGGTGACGCAGGCGCTGGCTGACTTCAGACAGAAACAGCAGAGCCAGCAACCGAATGTTTCTCAGATCACACAGGAACGCGACGCCGCTCAGAAGGAGCTGGCGGACTACAAGAACAAGGACACGCTCAGGTCCAAGGGTGTAGCTGACAGCTACATGGATTTCGTGCTGTTCAAGGTCGGCGGCATGGTCTCCGATAAGAAGCCCTTCGACAAGGCCGCAGACGAGTTCCTGAAGGCAAATCCGCAGTACAAGGGCGGATCTTACAGGGTGAGCACCGGCACGCAGGGCGGTGGATCCGGGACTTCCCAGAACACAAATGACATGATCAACAACAATATCCGGAATGCTTTCCGGAGATAAGGAGAAGCGAATGAACAGAAACAGAAATTTCCTTCAGCTTTTTGAAGAAGCTAATGCAATCGACCGCACTGGCGCGGAAGCTCTGATCCCCGTACAGGAGACTCACGAGATCATTCAGGGCGCTATTGCCGCTTCTGCGGTCCTGACAAGAGGCCGCAAGCTTCCGAACATGACCAGCAACAAGACAAAGATGCCCGTTCTCGATATGCTGCCGATCGCGTATTTCGTAAACGGCGACACCGGCAGAAAGAAGCTCACCAAGATGAAGTGGGAAAATAAGTACATCTATGCAGAAGAGATCGCGGTCATCGTCCCGATCCCTGAAGCAGTACTCGATGATGCTGACTACGACATCTGGGGAGAAGCAAAGCCCCGCCTCATGGAAGCATTCGGTGCAAAGATTGATGGAGCCATCATCTTCAACGAGGAGAAGCCGTCCACATGGAGAGACGGTATCATCGCCACAGCTACGGCAGCAGGCGCGGTGGTAACGCAGGGTACTGTCGGAAAGAAGAAGGATCTGTACGATGACATCATGGCGGAGGGTGGCGTGATCTCTAAGATCGAGGCTTCTGGCTATCTGCCCAACGGCCATATTGCTGACATCTCCATGAGAGCCAAGCTCCGCGGCCTTCGCGACGAGAATGGTCAGCCCATTTTCAAACATGATGTGCAGGGCGCAACCAATTACGCGCTGGACGGCAGCCCCATTTATTTCCCGACCAATGGTTCTTATGACAAGACTAAGGCCCTGATGATCTCCGGCGATTTCTCCCAGCTGGTATATTCCATCAGACAGGATATTACCTATAAGCTCTTCACTGAGGGTGTCGTCCAGGATCCTGCTACCGGTGAGATCATCTACAACCTGATGCAGAACGACATGGTCGCTCTCCGCGCGGTCATGAGACTCGGCTGGGAGATCCCGAACCCCATCAATGCACTCAAGACTGACAAGACCGAAAGATGCCCGTTCGCGATCCTCAAGGCCGGCGCTTAAGAAAGAGGTGATAAGGGATGCACGTAGATTACGGTTACTACGTCAGTTCTGGCGGCAAGATGGAATTTGACGAATTTCTCGTTGCTGAGAAAGCGGCAGAGGCGTACATCCGGTACATGACCTTCCCCAACGGCAATATCTTTGCGACAGAATGCGATGCTGTTAAAGATGCTGTCTGTGCGGCTGCTGATGCTTATCACGAAGCTGCTCAGATGGCATCCGGGAACGGCCCGGTCAAGTCAGAGAACAATGATGGCTATTCTGTCACATACGCTTCGCAGAGCATCGATGGAGAATCCAAAGAGAAGCTCTGCAACCGCAAGATGTATGAAGCCGCAAGGGTGTACCTGCTGCCGACAGGATGGCTTTACAGAAAGGTGGGATGCGGATGTGGAAACAAACATGACTGTCACGCTCTTTAATGCGTATGTAGATCCCGATCAGCGCCTGGAAGTCTTCCATCCGACTGTATTAGATGTCCATTACCACGAGGGGCGCGGCTCCTCGCTTGGCAGCGGCGGTACGGTAGATGCCGGTCATGCGTACATGATCCGGATCCCTTACCCACAGGAAGAGGAATACGTCAGGACCGGATATTCCGGGAGAGGGTGGACGCTCAGGAACGGAGATCTTATCGTTCCCGGAGCCCACAAAGTCGGCGACGTCTCGAAGGCAGACATCACGGAGCTGGCAAAGGCTGCAGGTGTCGACGTGATCACGATCACAGATTTCGCCAACAACACGATCCACGGATCTGACCGTGTTAAGCACTGGCGGATCGGAGGCAAGTGATGGCTGCTGATTTTATCGTTGAAACACCCAGAGGGAGGATCATTGAAGTGAGGCACGCAAACGGCAGCGTGACAGCGGAACTGAAATGGAATCCCGGAATGGGTGATGAATATGCCGGGCGGTTCAGAAGGGCCCAGCGCTTCATGGACTCCGAATGCCTGAGGCTGATGGATCCTTATGTACCGATGCGGACAGGCGCTCTCGTCAAGTCCGGCACTCTCGGAACGGTCATCGGATCGGGAAAGATCCAGTACATCGTGCCGTATGCCCGCCGGCAGTACTACGAGAACAAAGGCGGGAGCCCCGGACATCCGAAAGGCGGCCGGCTCTGGTGCGAACGCATGAAGGCCGACCACATGGAAACGCTCAGGAGGGAGGTGGGCAAGATTGTCGCAGGCGGAAAATAGCATCGTAAGTGCGATCTGCAAATACTTCATAGAATGCCCGCTCCTGAAGGACGGAGTGTTCAGGGTTGACGCCCTTGGTGATCAGCCGCAGGAGTACTCCATTGAGATGGGGATCGGAAACGCGATAGTAGAGCAGTATGTCGACGGCTCGTCCGTCAGGCAGAAGTTCTTCACCTTTGCGAGCCGTGAGTTCTACTCGCTCGACAGGATCCAGAACATTGAGAACGATAAGTTCTACGAGGAACTGGCGGACTGGATCGAGGAGCAGAACGCGGCGGGAAACCTTCCCCAGCTGCCGGAAGGCATGGAAGCGGAGCAGATCATTATTCAAGCGCCCGGCTATATGCTGGACGCGAACGAGGAAAATGCCAGGTATCAGATCCAGCTGAGCCTGCAGTATTTCAAGGAGGCATAAATGAGAGATTTTCTTCAGATCTTCGAAGGCGAGAGGAATGCGCTCCTGCGCAACACTGTCGCCGATTACATCAATGTCGCAGCCGCCGGCGAAACAGCCAGCTATGAGCTGATGGGTACCGGCTTCACTGCGATCGACGAAAACCCCGGAGCAAAGAGCTCCAAAGAGACCTACGTCAACGAGGTGACGTCCAGCTCCGACATCACCGGCTATGAGACAGCCTTCGATTACACGTCGAGACTGATCCCTTCCCAGGCCGCGATCAAGGCGCTGTGGAAGGATGGCCGCGACCACAAAGTAGGCGCTGATGCTCACCATGAGTATATCCGCGTCGACCTGTGGAATCCGATTGGAACACCCTCTGCCCAGGCCGCTGAGTTTGCGGCAAGGAAGTTTACGGTTTCGAACGAGGTTTCCAAGTTCGCCGGAAATGGTGGAGAGAAGATCGAGGTGACCGGCACGCTGAACGCTGTCGGCGATCCGATCCTCGGCAAGTTCGACACAGTGAGCAAGACGTTTACGGCGGGAGATTTCGAAGCAACATATTGATTGAGCTTGATTGACATTGATTGAGCTTACTGACCTGAAAGAGGCAGAGCGGCAGCACTATACGTGGTAGTGGCTGCCGCTTTTTTGTGCAATTCACGGAGGAATAACAAATGAATATTAACAATGTTGAGCTGGAAGCTGATTTTCTGGACGCTTATTTCATGGAGCGCTATGAGGCGGCCGCTGCCGAGATGCAGAAGAGAGCCAATGCGGCGAAAGAGAGGAAGTGGGCAAGGTCATCTGATGCAATGAAGGAGATCTGCGCTTACATCAACGAATTCTTTGATGCTGTATTCGGAGCTGGTACCGCGGAGAAGATCTTCGGCGGCAGGAACAATGTCGGAGATCACTTCGACGCATTTGAGGTGATCGTGGCAGAGCGGAGCAAAGTAGACGCCCGCATGAACAACACGAGGAACCGCTACCTGCAGATGCAGCAGGGATTCCAGAACCGGCAGCAGCGGAGGCACCAGAAAAAATGAGCATCCTGACAAACCCGCTCCCGAAGATGCTGAGGATCTCCGGGAAGTTCTACCCGATCGCTTCAGACTTCCGGACGTGGATCCTGATCACGGAGCTGATCGAGGATCCTGAGATGACCGATCGCGAGAAGCTGGACACAACGGCCGTGCTGGTCTTTGGCAGTTATCCGTTCGAATCATGGGATGAATGGATCGAGGCCTATCAGCAGATCTTATGGTTCTACCGATGCGGACGCGAGCCGCAGGATGACGGGAGCCAGGACGGCGGATCATCAGCTGATGCGTTCTCATTTGAATATGATGCCGATTACATATATGCAGCCTTTATGTCCGCGTATCACATCGACCTGACAGCTCAGACATTGCACTGGTGGCAATTTATGGCGCTTCTCCGCGCTATCCCCGGCGACACAGAGCTGTCGAGGATCATCGGCTACAGGACGATGGAGATCGATCCTGATATGCCAAGAAAGCAGAAACAGCATTACCAGGAGATGAAGGAGCTGTTTGCGATCCCGCGGTCCAAAGCCGAGAGGGAACTGGAGAAGAGCCTGACAGACGTGCTCATGAACGGAGGGGATATAACCACTGTTCTGAGCTGAGAGGTGATATATGTCTCAGGCTGACGGACACGTATTAATAGACACAAAAGTAGATGAAAGCGGGGCGAACGAGGGTTTTCAGAGGCTCTCGCGCTCCGCTGAGACTGCGCTGGGGGTATTCTCCGGCCAGATGATGACAAAGGCGTTTGACGCTCTTACCAATCTGGGAAAGAGCGCGGCGTCTGCCGGCGCAGAGTTTGAGAATGCGATGGCGAAAACGTCGACCCTGTTCAAGGGCTCTGACGCAGACCTTGCGGCACTGGGCGACGATATCCAGCGTCTTTCCGCGGCGAGCGGGGCGTCGGCTACTGAACTCGCTGAGGCGGCCTATTCTGCGTTATCCGCATCCGTTCCGGCTGAGGAGCTGGGAACGATGCTCGAGCAGTCTTCCAAACTGGCTGTGGCGGGCTTCACAGATGTAGACACTGCACTGTCGGCCACTGCCAAGACCATGAACGCATACGGCATGGAAGGCGAGGACGCTATCGGCAAAGTCCAGAAAGTCCTGATGCAGACCCAGAACCTCGGTATCACGACCGTCGGCGAACTGGGCGCATCACTGGCGCAGGTTACTCCTACGGCAGCGGCCTTCGGCGTCAGCTTCGAGCAGGTCGGCGCTTCCCTGGCTACCATGACTGCACAGGGTACTCCGACAGCTCAGGCGACCACACAGCTGAACAGCCTGATCGCAGAGCTGGGCAAGGAAGGCACAAAGGCATCGATAAGCCTGGCAGAAGCGGCTGCCGGCACGAAGTACGCAGGCATGTCCTTCACAGAAATGATGGACAGCGGCGCTACTTTGGACGAGATCCTCGGAATGATCAGCGAACATGCAGATTACTGCGACCTGTCTATGGTCGACATGTTCAGCTCGATCGAAGCCGGCAAGGCAGCGCTCTCCATTTTCTCCGGAGAAGGCGAGGTCTTCCACAGCAACCTTGACCAGATGGGTACCGACGCTGACGTCGTAGGCGAGGCCTACGGTAAGATGAGCGAGACGCTGCAGTTCCAGAGCGGCAGGATCCACCAGACGCTGACCAATATCGGCGCTTCCCTGTTCGAGCTCGCTTCCGGGCCTATTGGCGATGCGGCTACAAGCATTGCCGACGCTCTCGACAGCATCCTTAAAGGCCTTCAGGAAGACGGCCTGCAGGGTGCCATGGATGCGGCGTCTGAAGCGATCAGCGGTTTTGTTGACCAGCTGACTGAAGCGCACCCGGCACTGGAGCCTATAGTCTCGATCATAACAGCGATCGTAGACCATATGGACCAAATCATCACCGTGCTCACCGCAGTTGCCGGAGCCATGGTGGCTCTGAAGATCCTCAGTTTCGTACAGGCGCTGATGGGCGTCGTTGGAGCGATCCAAGGTGTCGTGACGGCTCTTGGCATGGTCCAGTCTTTCGCAGGCCTTGTATCCCTGATCACGACGCTGGCGGGCGGTCCGTTGGTCCTGATCGTGGCCGTGATCGGCGCCATAGCGGGCGCGCTGATCTACCTGTGGAACACAAACGAAGGCTTCCGGGCAGCGGTGATCAATGCCTGGAACACGATCGTATCTACTGTTTCTGCGGTATGTACAGGGATAGCGGAATTCTTCACTGAAACGATCCCGGCGGCCATACAGGCCATGCAGGAGTGGTTCGCCGCACTGCCGGGCAACATCGGCGAGTGGCTGAACAACACGATCAGCAAGGTCCTTGTTTGGGCAGGAAACATGGCCTCCAATGCCTCGACAGCGGCATCGAACTTCGTGAATGAAGTCGTGACCTGGCTGATGTCCCTTCCCGGGAAGCTGTGGGAATGGCTGTCGAGCGCTGCCAGGAAGGTTCTTGACTGGAGAAATGACCTTAGAAACAACGCCATATCTGCGGCGCAGGGACTTGTCAATGGTGTGATTGAAACCGTGACATCACTCCCCGGGAAAATGATCCAGATAGGTAAGGACATAGCAGACGGTCTGGCCAACGGAATCAGGAAAGGTATTGAATGGGTCAAGGACGCGGCCCGGAGCATAGCCTCCAAGGCAAAGGAAGCGGCCCAGAGCGAGCTGGATTCACACTCCCCGTCAAGGGTATTCGAGCGTGAGGTAGGTTCAACGATCCCTTCCGGTACCGCAGTTGGCGTGCGCAAAGGCATGCCCGCTGCCATCAGCAGCATGCGGAAAGACATGCAGAGCATGGTCTCCGCGTTGAAGGCAGAAGTCGACGGCACGTTCAATGGCCGTTCTGTTTCCTCTTCTGTAGGTGCAGGAGCCGCAATCGGAGGAACGACCATTTACAACGACAACCACGTCGACCAGACGAATACATACAATGTACCGACAGCAACGCCCAGCGAAGTCTCGAAAGCGCAGCGTGAAGCGGTCCGCAATCTGGTGGGAGGTGTTAAGTAATGACTTACAATACATTGAGAATCGTACTGGAGTGCAACGGCCGGAAGCTGGCCATGGGACCGGGAGAGCCCCTGGACATAACTGCTGTCACAGGCCTGGAATCTTCAGAGATCGAGATCAGCACCTCACAGAACGCGCTGGTTGACGGCGAAACGGTAGACGGCAAGAAGATCAAAGCGCGGCCGATCCACATCGAAGCCCGCTTCCGAAGCAATGCGGATAATGCGAAAAACCGCGCTGAGATCATCAAATTTTTCAATCCGAAGTATACGGGGAAGGCGCTGATCGTCCTGATGGGCGTCTCCCGGAATATTGAATATGAGCTGGAGGGCTGGACATTCAAAAAGCAGGTCAACATGGATGAGAACCTGAAGATCCTTGTAGATCTAAAGTGCCCGGACCCTTACATGCTCAACGTTGATAACTTCGGCCAGAACATGGCAAGGGTGACGCCGCTGTTTGCATTCCCCTGGCGCGTCTCCGGACATAACCAGGTGGCAGCATATGATGCTGTAGACGCAGGAAACAGCCACTATCTCAGGGGCTGTGCTCTTCAGGGCCATGTAGCGAGTTATAAGGTCTTTAAGAGTGATGTCCTGCTCCTGAATGACGGCTATGTGCCTACAGGCGTACAGATACGCTTCAAGGCAGCCCGCGGACCTGTCACAAATCCGAAGATCACGAACACCATGACCGGCGAATTCGTCCGCGTCAGGGTCGCTATGGATCAGGGAGATGAGCTGGTCATTGATACAGACGAACACCATCAGATCATAGAGCTGAATGGTGTTAATACCTATCAGAAGATCGACAGGCACTCTGTCCCCTTCCAGCTTGTCGTCGGTGAAAACTACCTTGTTTATGACGCTGACAGCAACTACACCAACATGGACGTGTACCTGTATTACAGGCCGAAATATCTGGGGGTGTAAATCATGCGGATCATCGTACTTAATGAGGCAATGGAGCCGATCGGCGTGATCGGAATCGTAAACACTCTGATATGGGTCCGCAGGTATTACAAATGCGGCAGTTTCGAGCTCTATTTTCCTGCGCAGTATTATGACCTGGTGCGCAAAGGCAGCGGGGCATACATATACAGGACAGATCGCAATGAACTGGGAGTCATCCGGGAAAGGAACTTCACTGAGAGCGATACCGGGAAAAAGACAGCCTATGCGAAAGGCTACTTTTCCGAGACGCTGCTGGAAAACCGGGTGATCAACAGTACCTATAACAAATCAGGGCTCCTCGAAGACATATCACGCGATATTGTCGACAAGTACTGCATCAGTTCCGGAGCTGACCGAAGGATCCCCAACCTGTCGCTTGGTGCCAGGCACGGGATCGGGACAAACATACGCCTGCAGGCCACTGGCGCAAACGTCAGCGAACAGCTCTATACGACAGAGCAGACGCAGGGGATGTCCCACAGGCTGGTCTATTCGTATGAAGACAACACGCTGGAGTTCGAAGTCTGGCAGGGCCTGGACAGGACCGACACACAGGATGTCAACAGCTGGGCAACATTTTCGGACAGCTTCCGTAACATCCGGGATGCGGTCTACAACCAGGACGAAACAGCCTACAAGAATGTGGCTTACGTTGCCGGAGCTGGCGAAGGATCCGACAGGGACATCGTTGAAGTAGATATCCGTACTGATCCGAATGAAGAGCGCCGCGAGGTGTGGGTCGATGCGAGGGATCTGCAGAAGACATACGTTATCGGGACCACAACGCACACTTATTCCGATGCGGAATACAGGGAGCTGCTCATCCAGCGGGGCCTCGACAAACTGGCTCAGTTCGGCATGGTCGAAACCGTCAACTCAAACGTGGATCCATCTGCGAACCTGGTTTACGGCGTCGATTATGACCTCGGAGATCTGTGTACTTACAGATACACCGACGTCAACATCGAGATGTCCAAGCGGATCACAGAGGTCACTGAAACGATCGAAGGGAGCCGTCGGACACTGGCGCTGACATTCGGTATCGATAAAGCATCTGACATCCGTCAGGTGATCAAAAGGGAGACATAATACATGGCTATTAGATATGGATATTTTGATTCGGAGGTTACGGGAGTCGACGAAAACGGAATGCCGGTATTCGACCGTGCTGAGACCTCAGATCTCTTCCGGCTGCTGTTTGCCAACCTGGTAAGCAGCGGCGTACTGGCAACCCCCGGTGACTGCTTCAAGGTAAATGCAGATACGGGCCTCACGGTCAGGATCCGTCCGGGCTTCGCTATGATAAACGGCGCTTTTGCATATGATGCAGAAGAATCTACGGTTACCCTGGCAACGGCAAATGCAAATCTTCCGCGTATTGACCGCGTGGTGCTTCGCTGTAACTACCTGAACCGTCTCTGCGAGATCATCACCAAGACGGGCACACCGGCGTCGATCCCTGCAGCGCCTGAGCTCCTGCAGCCGGCGAGCGGCGATTATTACGAATTATGCCTTGCTACGGTCAGGGTTGAAGCGGGAGCGACGTCTGTTACCCAGAGTGCCATCACAGACACGAGGGGCGACAGTTCTGTATGTGGATTCATCACCCAGCTGATCGACCATCTGGACACATCTGAGTTCATGAGCCAGCTTACAGCCTGGCAGGAGGAGTACTCAGCAGAACAGCAGGCTGCCTTCACTGCCTGGTTTAATGAGATGAAGGATCAGCTGTCTGAGGACGCGGCCGGGAACCTCCAAAACCAGATAACCGCTTTGAGAACGCGCGTTGGCAATGCCGAGCAGTCTATCGGAGAAATCATCGACGATGAAGCCACAGCGAATAACAAGGCGTGGTCGTCCGAGAAGATCTCTGACGAACTGACCAACCGGGACACGGAAATAAGCAAAGTCAGCGCGAATATGGGCGGCGTGAAAATCAAGGCTGTAAGGCGAACAGTCACTCTCCCGAATGGGTACAATCGCATGACTGAAACAACAGTCAGCTTCGCAGGTGACATTCCAGCGAATGCTCAGCTTGTCGGAGTGGACATAACTATGGGAAATTTCCATATGCCTTACTCCATGGATGGAACTAATGTCGGAACCTGGATAAGTCGATTGAGAGCGAATTCGATTGTGCTCAACAATGTGGTAGGTGCTTATAACAATTACGAAATGACTGCACTTCTGTTCTACGTGGATACGGTGGTATAGCAGAGAAAGGAAAGACGATGGTAACAGTTGTAAATAACACTATCACACTGGTCCGTGGTGATACAGTGGAGATTCCCATCACCATTAAGACCAGGGGCGGAGATGCTTACATCCCGTCTGAGGGCGATGTGATCCGATTTGCCCTCAAGGAAAATTATGATTCTGAAAACGTGCTCATCAAAAAGGTGCTGCCAAACGACGGCCTGATCCTGCGGCTGGAGTCGTGCGAGACCAAGGACCTCGCAGTGCGGAAAAAGCCTTATGTCTATGATGTGGAACTTACCGCGGCGAATGGTTATGTGGATACAGTTGTCCGTGGAGTTGTCAATGTATTAGAGGAGGTTTGCTGATGAGTTGTGGATGCAACAATAACATGACAGCCGGCGTGATCGGAACCCTTGGCGGCCAGCTCGTCAGGGGCTTCTCGGCCTACGAGATCGCCGTCAAAAACGGGTACAAGGGGACGGAAGCCGAGTGGCTTGCATCGCTCAAAGGTGAGGAGCTGGCCAGCCGCGTATCGTCTCTGACAGATGTAAAAATGGCCACCAACAACGTGATCCAGGTCGCGGGTCTGTCGCGTTATTACGAAGATGTCACGGAGTTTTCCGCTTATGGCCTTGACGCTCCGGGTTGGTACAGCTTCGCGCGGATCAAGGCGCCGGCTGGTGTGACAGTCACGTCTGAGACAAAGGTCGAGGGCTCGGCCGGCTATATCGCGACGGTGGGAGCGGACTATATTGATGTTGCTATCAGATTCGCGACGTCGGCGCTCGGTGTTCTTGTGGTGATCAACTGGGGAGAAACAGAGGAGTTTTTCCTGTTTAAGGATACCGATCTTGCGATCAGAAACCTGGATTACCGCGTCACTTTTTATGTCTACGACGCGGACGAGTTTGCGACGTGGCACTATCGACTGGCGACCGGATCCTTTGCGGCAGGCACAAATTATTACGTCAAGCGTGACGGCTCCTACACGCTGGCAGAGGTGACAGCAGGGGAGGCGATCCCGGAGGGATACTACGTCCAGACACCCGCCTACGTGCTGACAGACGATGTCACCTTCGAGACTGGGAAAGACTACTACATCCTCCAGAACGGAGAGTATGTGAAAGCGAACATCTCGGTGGGCGAGCCGGTAGACATCGACGGCGTGGAGCCGATCGAGGTTTACAACCACGTCGTCATGCCGTGACATTTGCGCCGGCGCAAAAATGATTGAAACCTCAGGGTTTGGAAGGGGTGGACACTAGCGGGTGCCGCCCCTGATTTTTGGATTATCAACCAGGGCGCCATCCGGGGCGCTCTTTTCTATGGAGGGAAACACAATTGGGATACATGACTATAATCACAAATGCAACAAATACAATCATAGATCTGTCCGATATCCAATTCAGCCACTTGTATTGGATGTTCCTGCTTCCGGCCATTTTCGCCGCGGCTGACATCATTACAGGCTGGTTGCAGGCAACGATCAACTCGTGCTGGGACAGTACAAAAATGCGAAAAGGGCTTTACCGCAAAGGAGGCGAGATGCTGGTGGTGTTTCTGGCCTACATCATATACATTGCATTACAAATTCCTATCGAGATTGTCAAGGGAATAGTCATTTACATCGTGATTATGGAGACCGTCTCAGTAATTGAAAACCTGGATCTCGCTGGCGTCCCTATGCCGACGTGGATCACGCACAGACTCAAAAAGATTGCAGATGGACTGATCAAAGAAGACAAGAAAGACGAGGCCTGAGGGCCTCTCTTTTTATATGGAGGTAAAAATCAATGGCAATTGATGCATTTTTTCCCAAAATTACGCTTCCTTCTGGCAAGACAGACATTCGCAAAGGCGGGGGCCTCGGAATAAGGTACACAGACGATAAAGGCGTGGTCAAAATAATGGTGGCTGATGCCTTCCAAGGCGGAGAGGCCACAAATGGTCTTATTGCCTGGCTTAAAGAAAATAATGCTGAACAGATCGACCTTGCGGTCGCAACACATGCCCATGGTGATCATATTGGTGGCTTCTACGATATCGTCGAGGCAGGTATCCCGATCAAGGAATTCCGATGCTATCACATCGATTCGATCCGGGGTGGCAACGCTGCGTCCAGAGAGGATTCCGACAACTTGCTTAAGCTGATCCGCTGGCTGCAGGTAAGGGGCACGCATGTGCTTTTCGTAGACCACGGAGACGTTCTCGAGTTTGGAGATATATCCTGGCACATTTACCGCAATCAGCCGGCGCGTGCCGCGGCCGATGATACAAATGCGTGGGATTACGTCAACAACGGGTCACTTGTGCTGTATTCCCCAGAGCTTCAGGGCATTATCTTTGGCGATGGCCCGGAGAATCCCAAAGACGCTATTGCATATTTTCAGAAGAAATTTGGCAAAATAAAGATCCTTATATGGTTTCTGATCTCACATCACGGCAATTACTTTTCTCTGAGCAATGCAATAGCAGCCAAGGATGCCGGAGCCCAATTTGCTTATGAGTCTTGTGTTGAGGCTGACGGACCGGGCACTGCGGAGTGGACCGAATTCGGAGCGAGACGGGTCGTGCAGCAGAAGATCACCGTATGGATGCAGAATCAGGCTATTTATATCCATGCGGCGGCCGGCAAGATCACTTTTAAGCAGGGCAGTAAGACCCTTACATTTAATATCCCGTATCAGAGAGAAGGTTGGCAGAAGAACGCCACTGGCTGGTGGTACAGATACAAGGACGGTTCCTGGCCGGCAGACTGCACGATAGATCTGCCGTGGTCCCAGGGCGTCAGCACATTCTGCTTTGATTCTCGAGGATACATGGTCACAGGATGGCAGAAGATCGACGGCAAGTGGTATTTCTTCGACGAGAAAAACGGAGATATGAAGAAAGGCTGGATCTTCTGGGACAGCTCGTGGTTCTATCTCGATCCTAAGACTGGCGTCATGCAAACAGGATGGATCGATTATAAGCAAAAGAGATGCTATCTGGAACCGTCCGGAAGGGCGCTACGTAATTGCACCAGGTTCATCGATGGCAAGGCATATCAGTTCGATGACGGCTGCTATGCTACAGAGATCAAGCCCGGATCTGACAGCGATAAGAGGGGCATTAATGGCGTCGACGTGGCGAGTTATCAGAGCAGACTCAACCCCGCAGAAATGACTACGACACATTTCGTGATCGTCAAATTCACGCAGGGCACGTGGTACGTCAATCCCTACGCAGATAAGCAGTACAGCGCCGCAAAGGCCGCAGGAAAGCTTTTAGGCGCCTACCACTATGGAGAGGGCGGCGACGCCAAGAAAGATGCTCAATACTTCTTTAATAAACTCGGAACACGTATCGGAGAGTGCATCCCCGGCCTCGACTGGGAAGGCACGCAGAACCCTACATTCGGATCCGGCAAAGATGTTGAATGGTGCCTCACATTCTGTGATGAATTCTACAGGCTGTCAGGTGTTCGCCCAGTCGTCTACATGTCCAAATCCGTATGCTGGAAACATGACTGGTCGAAGGTCGCGGCAAAGTATCAGCTGTGGTGCGCGCAGTATGGATCCAACGCGGCAACAGACTACCGCAAGGATCCCTGGACAGATGGGAACGGCTGGGGAGCATGGGAGCATGATACGATCAGGCAGTATTCCAGCCATGGGTCGATCAAGGGCTATTCCGGATACATTGACATCAATCTTGCATACCTCAGCAAGATAGACTGGCAGGAACTCGCGAAGCCTGAGAAGGAAAAGACGGTCAAGGATGCCGTGAAGCCAATCACGACCAAGTGGGCCGTAGAGGTCGATCAGGTCACGAATCCTGTTAAGATTTCTAACAGCGGGAGCGACGAGAACGGGAACTACAAGGGCGGCAAGGCCGGCGATCAGACCGGGAAGGAGTGGAGGATCCGCGACTGGTATAACTACCCCTGGAGCTGCGTTCTGCGTCACCCTAACGCGGAGGTCCGCAAATGCCTCGCGACGCTCGCCGTGAAGGCGGCGAACAATGATAACATCGGCTATGACCAGGCGCAGCGGGAGACCTACCGTAAAGCCCTGGAAAAAGCCGGATGGGATCCTGCCAAGATCGAGGAGGCCGTGGAGTCTGACTGCAGCGCGGGCGTGATCGCGAACATCATCGCGACCGGGCATATCCTGGGCATCGCGGGCCTACAGAACTTCGGCGCGACCTATACGGGCAACATGCGCAAGGAAGGCGGCAACAGGGGCTTCATGATCCTTACGGATCCCAAGTACCTGACGTCCAGCGAGTACCTGCTTGCCGGCGACATCCCGCTCAATGACCAGCACCATGTCTGCACGGTCGTCACCAATGGCACAAAGAGCGGCGCGGAGGTGCCTCTTACGGACAGGGGCGCTTATGAGATCATGCCTCTGCTCAAGCTTGGCAGCAAGGGCAAGGCCGTAAAGGTCCTGCAGGCACTGCTCGGGGGCCTTGCGATCGACGGATCCTTCGGCCCGCTTACGCTTAACAGTGTCCTGCAACTGCAGAAGCGGCAGGGACTGCTGCAGGATGGCGAGGTCGGCCCGCTGACCTGGAACGCGGTGATCCGGACGCAGCCGATTCTTAAGAGAGGGAGCAGGGGCGCAGACGTCAAGGCCATCCAGATCATGCTCGGGGGCCTTACGATCGACGGATCCTACGGCCGGCTCACGGAAGCCGCGGTCAAGCGCTTCCAGGCCGCCCACGGCCTCGAGCAGGACGGAGAGGTCGGACCACTCACACTGCAGGCTCTGATCGAGAGGGAGTTATAAGGGAGAAGAACGTCAAGCCTAGGATACGTTTTTCAATAGTAGAGCCCCGGAGGGAGTCGATCCTTCCGGGGCTTATTTTTATGCCATGCAACCAAAATGCAACCAGACATCCGATTTGGCCCATAAACAAAGGCCTCACTTGGGGTTCGAATCCCATGTCCTCCGCTCACATACCTGCTGTTTGTAAACGACAGCAGGTTTTTTGTTGCCTTTAGCGGCAGGTGTCTTGTTACGTTTATGGATTAAGTGTATAATCAGAGTGTGTCAAAACACAGATTAATTGTGGATTTCTGCCAAAACAGAAGGCGGAATCCGCGCTTTAAGCCTTGTGCAGTGACCGGAAGAGGGAATCCGGTATGAGTTTTATAAATCATAAATGATCAAGGAGGAGCAGGAGATGTTGAGAATCGGTTTTTTGACAAGCGGCGGTGACTGTCAGGCGCTCAATGCCGCGATGCGCGGCGTATTCAAATGCATCGTCAACAATGCCAAGGAACCCGTTGAGTTCTATGGATTTGAAGACGGCTACAAGGGACTGATCTACGGTAAGTTCCGCATTCTGACAGGAAGTGATTTCAAGGGTATTCTGACAAGGGGCGGCACGATCCTCGGAACAAGCCGTGTTCCTTTCAAGACGATCCGCGAGCCCGATGAGAACGGAATCGACAAGGTAGCAGCGATGAAGCAGACTTATCACAAACTGCAGCTGGACTGCCTGGTCATGGGCGGCGGCAACGGCTCTCACAAGACTGCCAACCTGCTCAGCGAAGAGGGGCTCAATGTTATAACGCTCCCCAAGACGATCGACAACGATCTGTGGGGAACTGACATGACCTTCGGCTTTCAGAGCGCGGTGGATATCGCCACCAAGTGCATCGATGACATCCACACGACAGCAAGCTCCCACGGCCGCGTCTTTATCGTCGAGATCATGGGACACAAGGTCGGATGGCTTCCCCTCAACGCAGGTATCGCGGGCGGCGCGGACATCATCCTGATTCCTGAGATCCCCTACGACATCAACAAGGTAGTTGAGGCGATCGAGGAAAGAGACAAGGGCGGCAGCCGCTTCACGATCATCGTTGTCGCGGAAGGCGCGATCTCCAAAGAAGACGCCAAGCTCTCCAAGAAAGAATATAAGAAGAAACTCGCTAATTACAAATATCCTTCCGTCTCCTATGAGATCGCTGACGCGATCACAAAGGCAACGGGCCGCGAAGTCCGCGTTACTGTTCCCGGACACACACAGCGCGGCGGCGCTCCGGATCCCTACGATCGCGTATTCGCGACCAGGATCGGCGCGGAGGCGGGCAAGCTGATCCTCAAGAAGGAATTCGGCTTCATGGTCGGTTACAAGAACCGCGAGCTGGTCAAGGTTCCGCTCGCAGAGGTGGCCGGCAAGCTCAAGACAGTAGATCCCAAGGCCAGCATCATCAAAGAGGCGAAGCTTGTGGGCATCAGTTTCGGCGACTGATAAACTGATACGGAAGCACTTCTTTAAGTCAAAATAGGGGATTTGGGAGAGGTGTGCCGCGATTTGCGGTGCACCTTTCCTTCGTTTTGGTTATAATAGGTAGTAATTAAGTCTGAACCGGCGGCATGGAGACAAGGAAGGACCATAAATGGCAGATCAGCACTATCTGGCACTATACAGAAAATACAGACCACGAACATTTGAGGACGTAAGAGGCAGAGAGGGAATTGTCAGGACTCTCAAGAACCAGATCGTATCCGGAAGGATCGCGCACAGCTATCTCTTCTG
>ODAI014061925.1_pt1 | contig 36144 bp, 33 predicted proteins | sample 1539321 | NCBI WGS metagenome assembly ODAI01 (sample SAMN02144231, study PRJEB22623) | gut metagenome | biome: sheep rumen | host: Ovis aries | place: New Zealand
TCTTATTTCTGCAATCGTTCTAGTTGATCTCAAAAGCATTTTTGTAAACCCACATCAGAAAAATCAGCACATTCACGGAACAGCGCGTTTTGCTACCCGTAAAGACCTCAAAAAGTACGGAATGCTTCAGCAACACGGTGTTGTATGCGGAGAGCTTTCCGAAGCACGCGTAAATTACAAAATCGATGCGGAAAAAGCATCCCTCACACTTCACTGTAAGAAACCGGCAGCTCTTGTATGCCACTCTGGAAGAACAAACACACTTTTGATTGCTCCTACCCGTTCAGGAAAAGGCGTTTCCTGCATAATTCCGACTTTGCTGAACTACGGAGTTCCTGTTTACAAATGGATTAAGAAAAAGTTTCTGTTCTTCAAAATTAAGACAAAGAAAGAAGTAAGCGGAAGAGGAAGCGTTGTCGTATTTGACCCGAAAGGTGAAAACTGGGCAGCAACAGCAGGCTACCGCTCAAAGTTCAGCCGTGTAATTCCGTTCCGTCCACTCGACCCGAACAATAACACAGCCCATTACAATCCAATCTGGGAAATCCCGGACTCACCAAGCGAGGCATTCAGCTGGGCAGATACAATCGGCGAAATCTTCTTTGGAGGAGATACTGCAAAGGCTGCAAGCGACGGAGCAACACAGTATTTCAACAATACGGCCCGTGATATTTTCTCTGGCGTTGTAATGCATATTCGTTTTTCAAAAGACATCCCATGGAAAGACAAAAATCTTGCTACCGTTCTTCATATCTTCTCTTCTTCAACAAAAGAAGATGAAAAAGAAGGTGATGAAGAGAACTCAAAGGGACCTGGATGGGAAATGCTCGAAACAATGATTAACGCTGACCATGGAAACGACAAAATCCATCAGCTGATTGTAGAAGCTGCAAACCGAAGTAAAATCCAGACACCTAAAGAGCGGGCATCCACCTACTCTACCGTGTTCAGTAAGATTTCTCTTTTCCAGGACCCGCTTCTGGCTCAGGCAACTGCATATTCTGATTTCAGCGTTGATGACTTCATCAATTCCAAGAACGGAATCAGTTTGTATCTGATTGTTCCTTACAACCATATCAAACGTATCAGCCCGGTCTTCAGAATGATTATCACTTTCATGATTAAGAAGTTTTCTGCAGGTGAAACAAACGCAAATGAAGTAAAACTCAAGATTCCTTGTCTTTTCCTTCTCGACGAATTCCCTGTCCTAGGATTTTTTCCTGACATCGCGTTAAACGCTGGAATTTTAGCAGGTTATGGGGTCACGTTCTTCATTGTCTGTCAGGCCTTGAATCAGATAATCGATGTATACGGTGAAAATCATCCGTTTCTGGATCACTGTAAGACAATCATCCTTTATGCGCCTGGTTCGCTAAAAGATGCACGGACTTTCAGTGAATCAATCGGAAACCGTTCGGTACTTCTGGACAACATCAGCGCAAGCGGAAATAAGTTTCAGGTGGGGTTCAACAACATTTCTCGTTCAAGTCAGGAAACTAGCACTTCGCTTATCAATCCTGACGAACTTATGAAACTGGAATTCAGCCGAGCAATCATCATGAATCAGGGAATGCCGCCTTACAAGGGTAAAAAGGTCGTTTATTACGAAGACCCTCGCTTTAAGACAAAAGCATTTATGGCGGTTCCTGATTTCAAGCTGATTATGAATGACTTGAAAAAGCTTCCGAGTAACAGAACTGCTAAACGCTTTGCTACGGACACTAAAACCGTAACAAAGGACAAAATTGAAAGCTCAAAACCAGACCTGCTTCTGAATACGACTCCCGCTCCAAAGGAAAGCATTCAGGAAGCAATCAGCAAGGTTGAAGCAATCGATGTAATCAGGGTTATTCCGGCAGATTATGACGTTTTTGCAGAGGATTAAGAGGTAAGCAATGGAAAACAAAGAAGATGAAAAACTCGGCCGCCTTGGTTCAACAGCGTCCGTAAGATTCAAACCACATACAGAGACCCTTCTGGAGATGAAGAAAAAAGAACTTGGTAAAAGCAGGTCAGACACAATCAGATACATTGTGGACTGCTATTTTGATAAAGAAGTTCAGGACCCGGAACTCATCTTTGCGTCCTTAAACGACACAAAACAGAGAGTCCAGGAACTAGAACGCCGTCTGAATCTGATAATGGTAATTTTACTTGAGCAGACAAAACGGCAGATACAGGTACTTCCAAACCGCAAATCGGTTCCGGATGAAGTAGCCACCATTGAATTCCATCGGTTCATTGAGGCTGTAGAGTCTGAAATCAAAAGAAGCGACAGAGGAAGTATTGAATCAATGGTGCTGGATATTTACCAGCGCAGCACAGCGGGAGGTAACTGATGGCTTCGATTGACGGGTTCCAACAGCAGGTTAAACAGGACAAATGGTTCCGTAACCTGGAAGATGATATGAAACTGATCATCCCCTACATTGAAGACAAACGTGTTACCGACATTGCTATCGGAATTGGCGGAGAGCTGATTGTTGAAGGCATGGGCATGGGTAAGCAGTTCACCGGTATTTACTTCGATGATGCTACAACGACCCGCATTATCTATGCTTCTGCCGCAGTACTGGGAGTTACAATCGACCCTGATAACCCGATTGTTGAAGGTGTTCTTCCTAACTGGAAAATCCGTATTGAAGGGATTCTTCCACCAAGAGCTACTGAGAACCCGGTGTTCTTTATCCGCCGTCCTCCGGCAACTGTCTTTAAGATGGAAAGCTATGTGGAAGGCGGAAGAATGACTCAGGAACAGTATGATCTTCTGGTAAAACACATCCAGAAAAGAAGCAACATCATCATCGGAGGTGAAACAGGTTCGGGTAAAACAACACTGCTCAACGCCATTATCGATAAAATGCGCGAGTTTACGCCGGATGACCGCTTCTACATTGTAGAAGATGCCGGTGAGATTCAGTGCCACGCGCGGGACAGAGTAAACATCTGGGCCGCCGGTAAAGACACGTTAAAGGCAGTCGGAATTGCCTTGCGCTGTAATGTTTCAAGAATCATCTTTGGAGAGCTTCGCTACGGAGATGTAACGAACGAGGTTCTTAAAGCATGGAACACCGGACATACAGGAAATGCAAGCACAATCCACGCCGACAGCTGTCTTACCATGATTTCCAGAATCAAAGATTTGCTGAGGGAAGTAATCCCGGGCGAATTGCCGGACATTGCACAGAGCGTGCAGCTGCTGGTTCACCTTAAGCCGACCAGTAATGGTCCGGTAGTAGATGAGATTCTGGAAACCTGTAATTTGAAGAAATAAAAGGGAACAAGCGATAAAAACGGATTTCATTTTTACAGGATTTTCACAGGAGAAACAAATGAAATCTAATTTTTTTAAGTCTTTGAAGAAGACATGTGCATCTAAGAAGTTCTGGACAATCGCAGCAGTTTTTGCGCTTTGTGTCATTCCTACATTCGCCGCTTCAAGCGGTGACTCTATCGTCGAACTTGATAACTGGGCCGACAAGATTCTTGAGCTCTTCCAGTCATCATGGGTAAAAGCAATTCTGCTTGTAGCTTTGATTGTTGAGGCCATTGGTATGGTTCTCGCCGGTCAGCAGGGTGGCGGCGGCCAGATGATTAAAAAGTTCGCGCCTTGGATTATCGGAACAATCATCCTTCTCTCAGCTTCAAGTATCTGTTCTTACTTCCTTGGAGACCTCTCATTCGAAGTTTCTCTCGCTCCTCAAATTGAGCAGGGAATTGAAAACGCCGTTGGTGCTGCAAATGCACTTGGAGTTGCGTAGTCCGGATTTATTCTGGCGGCGGTTCTTCGGAGCCGCCTTCGCAATGGAGAAGTGACATGGATGAAACATTAAGTCCAACAGGCGTAATTCTTGAAGTTCTTGGAGACCTTGAGCTTTCTATAATCACCCCAATCAAAGAAACAGGAGACAGATATCTGGTCATGCTGTCATTACCAAAATCCAAAAAGTATTCAAAAGACATTTTGAAACAGGATTTAGAAAACAAAGGTCTCAAAGTCTTTGATATCGATGTTTTCAGGGAACAGGGCGAACGTTATGCATGGATTGAAGTAATTCCATCAGAAACAGGAGGAGAAAATGGAACAGATTAGCGTTTATGACTATTCAACTCCTGTTCATAGGGTTTTGCTTGAACCGAATCTGCTTTTAGGCATTGGAATTATGCCTGCAATGCTGATTCTGGTTATGACAATCGTTCTGATGAACGTTGTAAGCATCTGGTGCGTAATAATCGGCGTGATTTTGTATGTCGTTGCAAAAATGATCTGCAAAAATGACCCGTATGCTCTGACTGTAATCTTTGACCGTCTTATGGTACCGGATATCTGGAGGGCAGACTGATGATTTTTGATATTAATGAGTCGCTCTCGTCAGAAGAATGTTCCAAACAGGCGCAATTCAACCTGGACCAGATGAAAAGGCTGGATTCTGAAATATCCTGTCTGAGAAGGACATTACATTCGATTCCCTGCTATGACTGCCCGGAACCTGAAGACCGGGAATTGGTTAATGCCCTGAGCAATAAAATTGAGCGTTTAAGTGACTGTGCAGACAACTACGAAAGACAGGTCGATTACTGGCAGACCCAAAAATATTATGCGCTTATACGGGAGAAGAAAAAATGAAAATACCACACTTAGATTTACAAAAATTCAAGGAACCTCAGAATCAGCTCAAATACGTACTTCCGTGGAGCTTTATAATCCAGCCGGGAGTATGCCTTCTTAAAAACGGAGCAATCATGGCGACCTATCAGGTGGAATACCCTGATCTGGAATCTTCATCTGCTCCGGAAATCGCAAGTATGGCTTCGCTTTTCAACAGGACGGCAATGACACTTGCGCAGAATGAAGGCTGGGCTTTGTTCTTTGATGTTAAGCGCTATAAAACAAAAGACTATCCTGCAGGAGAGTTCTCTAACCTCACAGGATGGTTGATTGACCAGCGCAGGGCCGAAAACTATCACAAGTTCGGCGAGCATTTCACGACGGAATACTACATCACCTTTGTGTATCAGCTTCCGAGTGATATTGATTCAAAAACAACTGGCTTGTTCTTCAAGAACAAAAATCAGGCTAAGGCAAAGTCTCAGTTTGTAAAACATGAAAACCTGCCAAAGGTTCAGAAAGAAGTAGAGAACTTCCTTGATGAATGCGAAAAGGTAATGGGAACACTTGCGGTAAAACTCTGGATTCACCGTCTTGATGACTCAGAACTCTTTTCCTACATCAAAAGCTCTGTTTCCCTTCATAATCAGCAGCTGGTTTACCCGGAAGATACCTTCTTCTTCCTCGATAACTATCTTTGTGATATGGACGTGCGCAATTCCCAGCCGCTTAAGATTGGAGAGTTCTATGTGCCTGTTATGGCAATTATGGATTTTCCAAATAAAACTTATCCGGCTATTTTTGACGGATTGAACCGTACAATGACGGAGTTCCGCTGGACAACAAGATTCATTCCACTTTCAAAGGATAAATCTGCAAAGGAAGCAGAAAAATACCAGAACCGCTTTTATTCTGCCCGTAAGTCAGGAATGACGCTGTTCACAGAAATGGCAATGAACGTAGAAATCGACAAGGAAAACAAAGGTGCCCTTGAAATGGAAGCTCAGGCTTCTGATATTCAGGGTGATATTGCCCTTGGTGAATACGTTCTCGGCTATTACACCTCAAACCTTATGGTCTGGGACAGAAAGCTGGAATTCGCAAAGGAAAAAGCTCGCAAACTGCAGCAGGTTGTTCGTGCCTGCGGATTTTCTGTAAAAGAAGAGACTTTCAACAACTGTCAGGCATGGCTTGGAATGATGCCGGGTAACGTTTACGCAAATATCCGTCGTCCGCTCATTTCTACCAAGAATTTTTCGAACATTATTCCGCTGAGTTCTGCATGGCAGGGAATGCTCTACAACGACTTTACGGAAGAGACCTGCGGAAGTGCCGTTCCACTCTGTACCTGCTCTACAAGCTACGGAACCCCGTTTTTTTTGAACCTAAATGTCCGTGACGTAGGACACACCTTTGTGTTTGGTCCTACAGGTGCGGGTAAGTCTACCCTTCTCGCCCTTCTTATGGCTTCGGCCACAAAGTACAAGGATGCAAACATCATCTGTATTGATAAACAGCTTTCAAGCCGTGCCTTTATGGTAGGCGGCGGCGGAATCTATGTAGAACCTGGAAAAGATGCGGTAGCATTCCAGCCCCTCAGTGAACTCAAAGGTCCTGATGAAGGAACGGAAGCAGAGTACACAGAAAGCCTTATGTGGTGTCAGCAGTTCATCGAAGGCCTTTTGAGCCAGCAGAACATAGAGACCACACCTGAAATGAGCAAGGTAATTTCAGAAACTCTCCGTCTTATCTCACTCAAGGAAAAAAGCCGCCGTACCCTGACGACTTTCCAGCAGTATGCAACCTATGCAGACCCGGAAAATGGAACAAACACAATCCGTATCGGCTTGGATCCATATTGTACCGGTGGTCAGTTCGGTTCAATATTTGATGCAGATGAAACAAACATGCCGCTTTCAAAACTGGTAACAATCGAAATGGGAAGTTTAATGCGTCTTAGTGAAAAGGCCGTTGCCCCTGCCCTTATGTACATTTTCCGTTATCTCGAAAAACTCTGGAACGTACCGACAGGACAGAAGCAGCCACTCACATTCCTTTTCCTTGATGAAGCATGGCTTTACCTTCAGCATCCGATTTTTGCGGGCTTCTTGCAGGAATGGCTCAGAACCCTCCGTAAGAAAAAGGTTTTCTGCATCTTCGCTACCCAGGAAGTAGCCGCAGCAGCAAAATCTTCTTTGAGCGACACAATCGCCCAGCAGTGTCTTACAAAAATCTACCTTGCTGATGAAAGTGCCACCTCACCGGGACTTATGGAAAGTTACCGATATTTCGGACTTACTGATTCCGAGATTCTTGCCCTGAGCAATGCAACCATGAAACGGGATTACTACTTTAAGAATCCTAACGGATGCAGAATGTTCACTTTGGATTTGGATGCCTTTCAGCTCGCTTTGATTTCTCCAGACCATGAAATGCTGGATAAGATTGAAGCCCAGAAAGGACGAAACACGATGGTGCCATTAGCTTTTGACATTCTGGAAGCAACCAGACAGAAGATGGCAGATTTAGGACGGGATACCAGAGGCCTCGACTACGAAAAGTACAAGAGGATGCTGGAAGAATAAATATGAAACACAACATGAGGAGTACCTATGAAACTAAAAAAAACAATTATCGCAATTTTCTTGAGTACAAGCATAGCCGTAAGCAGCGTAAGTGCAACCGGCTACCCCGTATTCGATATTTCCGGCTGGCTTACGGCCATCGACCAGTTATATCAGCAGTACGACATGGTTATGAACACCATTACTCAGATAGAAAATCAGTATCAGCAGATTCAGCAGGCAGTAGAAAGAGCTAAGTCCATCGACTGGGACAATATCCGCTTTGACGGTGACTTTGATATCCGTAACGACATCAAGGATGCCAATAAGCGCGTAAACAAGCTCCTGAACCAGGCACGTCAGATTAAGAACACACTGACAACTCCGAACATCGACTGCGGAAACGGCCGCTACTCTCTCGCCGACCTCTGCGGAATGGGAAGCCCAGACCACAACTTCTTCAGTGCCTGCAAGGACGTTGAATCCTACATGACGGACAGCATGAAGTTTTCTATCGACGCTATTGAAGGAAACCTGACTGAAAAGCAGAAAATGATGATCTGGAAGAAATACGGAATCAGTCCGAAAAACTACCTTTTTGTTCAGCAGTCTGTAGCCCAGGTAAAAACACAGGCTTCGAAGCTCATGGCAAAAGCAACGGATGAGGCCGTCCAGCTTCAGAGGGAAGAAAAGATTGCTAAGACAAACGCAATCATTCAGGCAGCTTATGCTCAGACCGATTCAAACGGAAACATGACAGAAGCAGCCGCAAATGAAGCAAGCCTTTATCTTTCACAGCAGGTTGTAGACGGTCTTATGAGTCTTGAAGAAGCTCTGGATCAGATGGCAAGCCTTAGTGCCGCCCGCATGATAAACGAAGAGAACGAAAAGCAGGCAGAGGCAGATGAAATGGCCGCTGAACAGAGAAAACAGGAAGCCTTTGACTATAAAGTTCCTGATTCCTTCCGTAAATAGGAGACCGCCAGATGGAACACGCATTTACCGGCTGGATAGACGTTCCAGTCGTACAGGCAATCGAATATTTCTCTGGCGTAATGGCAACCTTCTATAAGTGGGGAACACATTACGCCGTTGCAATCGGAACAATCGGGCTTTGCTGGTCTGCTTTCAAACTGGCAAACAGCCGCTTTACCGTAAGGGATTTCTGGTGGGACACCCTCTACAAGTGGGTTTTATTCATACTGTTCATGTCCATCTATCCGCTTGTCACAATGGGCATGTCGGTAATGGGAAATAAGGTTGGTATCAATGCCGGACACGGAAAGCAGGCAATCATTGATTCCCTGGTAAGCATGAAAAATGCCCTCGAATATGACGAGGCAATTGGGCTTCAGCTTGAGAGCGAGTTGAACAAGGAACTCGGGGCTATTACGGCGAAAACAGAGACAATCACCTTCGACACCGATTTTGGAGATTCAAACACTTACGATGAATTCATAGACAAATACTATGATGAAGTAAACAATGCGACCTTCAATTCAAAATCAGCTAAGAAGGCTGCTCTGGAGAAAATCAACGAGTACCGCGAGAAGAATAAGTATCACAGCTTATTCAGTAAGAGGACTTTGAAAGCCATCAAAGATATTCTTGTAGAAAAGCTTCCCGACGGAACTGAAGGAGACAGTCTTCTTCCAGAATATGTTGATTTGAATATCTGGCTCAAAGATGACAAGGGAAATGATTCCTATTACCTTTCGCCAGGCGCAATAATGAGAGTTGCGGTTCTTGGATGTCAGATAATGTGGGAGAAAAACCAAATCGCCTATGCTATCAATATGGATGAAATTGACGAAGAAGACGTGAACTTTATGAAAAAAGGCTTCAATAAGATGACGGCTACATTCGCGCATGTTCCAACCATGATTATGACGATGTTCTGCTGTCTGGTACTGGTCTTCTGTGCAATCTTTGCCTGCATCCAGTATCTTGTGACAATTCTGGAATATACGATTGTAGTAGGAATCGGAGCTTTCTTTATTCCGTTTATCCTTTTTGACGGGACTAAGGAACTGCCCAAGAAGCTGGTTCCGGTATTCACAGGTTTTCTGATTAAAATCATCGTGATTACCATCTGTATGTTCTTCGTATTCTACCTTTTCATTCAGGAAACGGTAGATATCATGACGGACAACGGCGGTATGAACTGGGTTTCCTTCGTCACAATCGTATTTACCTGTGTAATCGGATTTGTTCTGACACAGAACGCTCCAAAGATTGCCCAGACCTTGATGACAGGACAGCCACAGCTTTCTATGGGTGAACTTGTAACTGCAGCAGGCTCTCTTGCAATGGGAACAGTCAAAGGCGCAAAACTTGCAGGACACGCTACAAAAGAAGGAACACGAAAAGTAGCACAGGGTGCTGTAAACGCACATGGAACTGCATCAAAGATGAACAGCGCTAGAAAAGCTGCTTCAAGTGCCGCAAAAGACCTTGGTGCAACAACCGCTCAGCAGAGAATGGCAGGTGCAAAAGGCATGTTTGCAGCAGCCTCAACCGACTTAAAGGACAAAGTGCGAAATGCAGGAAACAACTTCCTCCACGGAGGCGGAAAAGCAGGTCCTGTAGGACATGGCGGAGGAGCCGGAGGCGGAGCTCAGGCACATCAGAGAAGCGGACAGAATACATCCCGCGAACTCGGGCCAGAAGATTCAAGAACATTGAACAACACTTCAAATCCGACATTCCAGGGAGCAACCAAGTTCGACACTGCAACCCAGAGCAACGTAAACATGACAAGAAAAGAATTCTACGACGAGAAGCGTGAACAGGGCAGAAACATCGGCAACACCGTAGCCCTCAACATGATGACCGCCGCTGAAAAAAAAGAACAGGCCAAAAAGAAAGACACCAGCCTCGGCGACAAGCTGACAGATGGCGTAAGGGCCAGTGAGTAGACAATAAAGAGGCTAGCAACGCATGTTAGCCTCTTTATTGCTAGTCTTTCAATTATGATTTTCCATCTCCCTTATGAGGCTGATTCATAAGCTGCTGCATTGCATCATTCCAGCCGTCCTGGTCATACTCATCCAGATACTTTTCAAGCCCTTGATAAAAATCAACAGTTTTCAAATAGTCTTTTGCTAATTGAAATCCATTATCATCTCCAAGAGATTTATCTTTCATAAAATTCTTGAACTCTTCATACCAGGCAGGATCTGCAGACGTTTCCGTTGCCCACATATACGGATTCATTTCGCTCAAAAATTGTCCAAGAGTCTCATTCTTATTCTCCTCCCAACAACTATCAAGCATCAGATAAATCAATGAAAAAAATTCAAAATTATTCATATTTCTCTATTTACTCCTTTTTTTAGGTTTAATCGTTGGTTTTGTAGTACTCTTAGGACCTTTCGGTTTAGTAGGAGCACTAAGACCTGTACTTGGATTCCATTCAATTGGTGTACGATTATAACCACCATTTTGAATAACTCCATGCCTTACACTTACCCAGTGCTGACTACCGTTCCGACAAGTTTCAACATACCAATCATTACCATGTTTATCAGTCCCCATAAAAAAGGAGGGATTATTTGCAATCCGTTGTAAAGTTGCTCTGTTTTTCGCAGTATCAACTAAATGCCCACTTGCCCGCCTGAATATATGGCTTAATTGACTAGGGTTCGTAGGCAACGAATTGATAGTAGAAGCTGAAGAACTGCCTGAACTTCCGCTCGTCCCCGAAAAAAGTCCGCTGCTTTCCTTGCTCATCTGGCATCACCGGCAGTAGCCTTTCTTCTATTCCTTGCAGCCTGATAAGATTTTACCACAATTCCCTGTGCTTGTAAGTCCTTGAAGAACTTATAACGGGCAGAACCGTAAACCAGAATAATCTTTGGCTGGAGTTCCTGAACCATTATTTTCAGATAATACTCATATTCAGGCCAGTTCGCAGAATGCCTCAAGTCACTGGCAATAACGCCAAGACACACGATACTGTTTTTAGGAATTCCCTTAAAACAAATATCGATTGTATCAGGACTCCAGCGAACATTATTGATTACATTGATTCCCTGTGTCGAGCACCAGAAACCGAAGGTTCTCATTCTGTAAGTATTCCATGCCTTTAAAGGTGTAGGAAAATCCTTATAAGTTGAAAAATCCGGACTTATGATACCTGAAAAATGCTTTATTATTTCGATGGCCTTGTTGTAATCATTCCATATTCCACGGGGTCCATCGAATAGCCAGTCATCACAAAAGAAACAGATATAAGCATCATATTTATAATTTGCATTCTGCTTTTTCATTTTGTTATGAATTCTTACAGCTTCAACCCAGGTTATAAGGTCTGTAGGAATCTCAACTCTTGCAGTAGGGCATTCCGGGATGTCACCCTCATTCCATTTACTGCACTCCTTCACCATAAAGGCATTCCATATATCGCGGATGCCCTTACGTTTACCATAATTAATAGTCTTTTTCATAATCAGCTTTGCTCCTATGAAAACAGCAAGAGACTAAACAACATCCTGCAAAAAGCCTGACAAGGAGGGGCTGCAATAATGATGTTGATTTCTGTATGCAAAGCCGATAAATTAGAGTAGACAATTTGGTCCAACAATTTGTCAGGTCTCCGATTATCGGCTGGCCGACTTCTGTCGTGGTACTGGTAATACCACTGACAGAAGTTTTTACATTGAAAATTCTCGTTCACGTCATTTCTTTCGTGCCTCCTGTATAAATAGTTACTTTCATTTTTCTAACTCAATTTTACAACTGAAAAAATAAAAGATTAATTGGCAAAACATAGTAAAAAACTGACCAAAATAGGTAATTTTTAATCCTTCAATAACAGTTTTAATTTCTTAAAGTCTTTCGATTCTCCGTTTGCAACAGAAAGAAGGTGACCTAATCTTTTATGTTGAAAGAGATTTTCAATATCGCACCATCTACCATGCTTTTCTTGAGAACCAAAATATTCAGCAAGGGATTGCTTGCTTTTCAACCACTCAAGATATCCAGTTTCCTTGCGCCGCATATATCCGATTTCGATCAATTTATAATAGTCTTTTTGGAATTGTTTTGAATATGCGAGAACCAGCAATTCTTGAGGCGAATGAACAATATTGTTTTTATCATTTTCATTCTTCTTTCTAATTTCATTTTTTAATTCTGAAATTTCATGTCGCATTGCATCTATCTGTAAATCTCGCCGCCTGATAAATAAAGCAGGATTAATATCTGGAGCAGGCAATGGTTCTGGCTCATAACAAACTCTTGAAAGATTACTTCCGAGATTTCCCATTTGAGATATCAAACGTTCTTCTTTACAAGTTTCAGAAATAGCATTAAGAGACGGAGCTAAACTCTTTATTGTATCTTGAATAGGTTTCAACTGTTTTTGGAAGTCCTGAATAGGAGCAGTCAATCTTCTCGCTTCAGTTAATTGTTCTTCAACAGCTTTTGCAATCGGGCTCATTTCATTTAATGGGCCTAATATTTTTGATAATGTTTCCTGATAACTCAAAGCATTCCCCATGAGTTTATCCTCCAATTCATTATTTTTCATAATTCCTCCCTATTAGTAATAGTCATTTTTGTTATAAGAATTCTTCACTAATATAGTCATTTTAGTTTTTCAAAACTATTAACTATTTTATTAGTAAAAAAACTTTTGATTAAATCCATATCTTTATAGTCATTTTTCCTGCCCTTTTTTGTAACCTGATTGAAAAAAAATACAAAAAAAAAGGCAATCAGACATAATTATCCTAAACTGACGATGCAATTTGGATAAATCGTCCGACTGCCTGTTCTTCAGACACATCAGTGTTGTTATATGAGTATTTCTGTTCTTCAGAAAATTAAGGTTCTTCCTTAAGTTCCCCCTATATTCAATCTAATAAAAATTAAGCAAATCGTCCACTATTATTTCTGAATTCTCCTAAACAATAAATATTACGTTACTCTTTCTCCTACTTTTACGCTAAAATAGGAAAAAAGCTAAATCTGTAGGAGAAAGCAATGCAGTTACGCAATTCTTCCAAGATTACCTACGCAGTTTCCCTTCATTTTTCTCAAAATGTAAATGAAATAATTACTTCAGCCGTGACTTCCATTGCTGATGTAACCGGAAACCGCTTTATCCTTGAAAACAAAATTCCGCCGCATGTTACAATCGGAGCTTTCCATGCAGCAAAGGAAAAAGAGCCAAGGCTTATGCAGCTGGTAGAAGATTTCTCAAAAAGTCAAAAATCAAGCACGGTTCACTTTACCGAAATTGAAAACTTCAATGACAAAGTCCTTTTCTTAAAGCCCGAAAAGGATGATTTTCTGTCTGTGATAAATAAGAGATTACACGAAGTTCTTCTTCCAGAATTTGAAAAAGGTGAAAACGGCTACTATCTGCCTGATATCTGGTTTCCGCACACTACCCTTGCAACAAGACTGAATCAGTCACAATTTTCGAACGCCTTGTCGATTGCTGAAAAAGTCCCGCTTCCATTAATGGCTGAGGTTAGTGAAATAGGGCTTTACCAATGTTCACCGTTCGCTGAATTAAAGCATTTTCCACTCAATTCCTAAAATAAAAGGGACTTTTAAAAATCACTTGATTTTATACATTATTTGCCTATAATATAAGTGTAGATTGTTACTTCACTTTTATTATGCAGGAGGCGAATATGTTTTTTGATTATCTCTTAAAAACTTTTGGTACTAATGAACCCATTTTTGTCTCTGATATTACTTATGAAGGTATGACACAGAATAATATCCGTCAGCAGATTATGAACTATGCTGCAGCCGGTAAGCTTAAGCGTTATGACACAGGCATTTACTATATTCCGAAAGAAAGCATTTTCAAAACAGCCGCATCATTGTCACAAAATTCTGTAATCGAAAAGAAATACCTTTATTCTGGAGCTGAACGCTGCGGATATATCAGCGGAATCAATTTTGCAAATAGAATCGGTCTCACAACTCAGGTTCCTGCAAGCTGTGAAGTCGTTACAAACAAAGCCTCAAAAGATTACAGGGAAGCTACTTTGGCCTCTGAAAAGATCATAATCAGAAAACCTCGAGTAATGATAGATGAATCAAACTACAAATCCCTGCAGTTCCTAGATCTCTTAAAAGACATAGACTTGTATTCAGAACTGGAAGGCAATGAGCTGAACATTAAAATTAGAACATACATGGAAAAGTCCGGATTACAGTTTCAGCAGCTGGAACAGTATCTTTTCCTATATCCCGACAAGATTTTTCGTAATATGTATAAAGTAGGAGTACTCAATGGATTTTCTGCATAACGACAAAGAAACTTTTTCTCAAGCAATAAACCTTGTAACAAACAAAAACGGTATCAGGTCTGAAATTGTTGAAAAAGACTATTACGTCACCATGATTCTTAGACTTCTTTCAGAAAGGCTTCCTTTTATTGTTTTTAAAGGAGGAACTTCACTCTCAAAGTGTCATAAAGCTATTAATCGATTTTCTGAAGATATCGACATTACAATTGATACAACAATATCTCAAGGACAGAAGAAAAAAGTAAAAGAAGCAATTGAAGAAGTCAGTTCTATCCTAGGTCTTACCATCCCAAATATCGATAAGACTCGAAGCCGTCGGGATTACAACCGCTATGAAATCGAATACAATCCTATTAATGAATTAGATGATATCGCGGTTCTACCGACTGTTATTCTGGAAACATCTTACACTGCAATTTCATTCCCAGTATCTGAACTTCCAGTTCATAATTACATCGGCGATATGATGTTAGAAGAGGCGCCAGATTACATCGAAAGATATTCTCTTTCTCCATTCACAATGAAAGTTCAGGATATAAACAGAACTCTTGCAGATAAGGTTTTTGCAGTCTGTGATTATTATTTACAGAATAAAACAGAAAAACATTCCCGACATCTGTACGATATTTATAAACTGCTTCCGCTTGTACCACAGGATGAATCTTTCAAGAAACTAGTAAAGGAAGTTAGAGAAGTTCGTGCACTTTCGCCTGTATGCCCTTCAGCAAAACCTGATGTAGATGTTGTTGAATTGCTGAAGCAAATTATTTCTGGAAACGTTTACAAATCAGACTATGTCAAAATAACAGAAGATCTTCTTGAAGAAGAATTGAACTACGAAACCGTGTTACCAGCTCTTAAACAGATTGCCGAAAACGGAATGTTTGTAAACTGATAATAACATCGAAACCGTATTAATAACATACTTTATGTTACTATGCAAGTTTATATGTTATTATCTAAACAGTGCCTTAACTTCCTTCAGCACATCATCCACAAGCTCACGACTACCCTTCTCCACCAGTTCAGGAATAGTTCTCACATAAGTTATTGTCGCCAGGCTTGTAATGTCAGCCTTACCATCAACGAGGCAAACTCCAGTCAGAGAATGAGTCTGGCGGTTATGCTTTTCTTTAGTCAGAACAAGAATAGTCTTTCCAGAAATCTGAACAATGTCCCCGCGATCAGGGTAAAACTTTCCGTCATCAGAAACGTCGCCTTCGGTAAAAAACTCAATCGGATTGATTCCGTCCAAAGCACAGGCACGAATCAGGTTGATTGAAGGTCTGGCACGATGGTTTACAAAGAGGTTTCTGGCAAATGCTTCGGTTGTGCCATATTTTTCACCAACCTCAAGATAATCATGCTTATGACGGCGTACAAATGAAGGAACATCATCCGGCTGCCATTCATCAAGAGTCTTTCGAGGGAATGGAATCTCTTCATCCTCAAAGAAGAACCAGTCCACACACGGGATGTACGGGAGGAGCTGGCAGATTACAGCGTAAGTCGGGACTGTATTACCCGCAGCTATTTTATAGATTGTGATATGAGGAAGCTCACGCTCCAGACACCAGTTCTTTAACTGTCTTGAAGTTATCAGGTCATGCAGAAACTTCTGTGCATGTGTCATTTTCTCTGCCATAAAATTCCAAAGCCTCTTTTGTCGTATGAATAAGATGGAGTACATTGCATTTCGTTCCTTTTCGTATCTGGATCAAAGCACATAGCCTGAACCAGAATGAAAGAGGAAGTTTGAAGACCATCTCTTCACTGAATTTCGTTACATAATTAATCACATATTCCAGCGACCAGAAATCTCTTCCTGTTGCAGAAAAGAGAACAAACAAGTCGCCCTCTACCCCGGGAAGAACGCTCTTCAATTCATCAGAACCTCTATTCCAGCCGGTCACAACATATGCCCTTTTGAAGCCGCTGAAGTAATAAAAGAACACAGCGACGCAGTTTCCGTTAAACTTAAAGACGAGACTCTTTCCGTCCGCAGAATATACGGGTTTCTCTTTCTTTACTCCGCAAGCATACATTGAATACGAGACCGAAGGTGAATTTACGCCTTCCTGGGGTACAAAAACTAGCAAATCCTGTCTCATAATTTCTAATTATATATTATTTTTAGTTAAAATGTATAGGTAGAAATATTGATTTTCTCCGGCACTTCTATTATATTTATATTTGTACATTATCTATTTAGATAATGTATATTTATTAGCTTCAACAGCGTTTAGACTCCCAGCTAAGCAACTTTTGAACTACATCAGAGGAGATTCTATGGAAAACACAAATCCACTCGAAAATCCAGTATCCAAAAACGAATTCAACGGATTCTGGATTCCCCGTCACAACGCAAAAGTGATGAAACAGGGCTTTGAAAACAACAAAGCTCCTTTCCTTCCCGACGCTTCGGGAAACATCAAGGTAGATCCAATCTACAACAGTGCAACAGGCTACTGTCTCCCTGCAAACCGCCTTATTCCAGTTCAGTTTGCAAAAATGGAGAACGGCTTCAATTCAAACTTTGTTGGAACCCGCACTACCATCGGCAGCATGGACAACAACATCAAGGAAAATGAAAAAGGCGTTTTCTACAACTTCAAGGACGAACAGGGTGAAATCCATACCGCGTCTTTGTTCTTTGCAGAACAGACTCAGAATCCTGAAGACTTCATCCAGAAATCACAGGAACGTCTCAAAGGCACAGTTCAGTTCCCGGATGTTTCAATGGCCATCGCTTCAAGCGAACCAAAAGAATATCTGGGCTCTTACATTGCAGCCTGCAGAACCGGAATGAAGCTTTCGGTTGATCCGCAGATTGCATCTGAACTCAAGACAAAGCTCATGCCGATTCTTGAAAACGACCTCAAAAAGCCGGAAGAACACAACAAAGCACTTCCTTCACTGAGCAACGTACTTTTTGATGCTGACAAGCGCAGCACAGAGATTATCCGTACTCTTTCGCAGGAAAACGGACAGTCCATGCAGCCAAAGCAGAAAAAAACACAGTCCCAGGACATGGAAATGTGCTTTTAGCAGCATAAACGCACAATAGCCGATATTCCACTCTGCCTGCCCGGGGAGAACTATGGAATACTTTCAGACCGCCTGGCGAGACGGTTCTTCTTTAAACAAAGGTCTTACCTCAGAAGAGTTCTTTTATAACCAGATTTACAACGCTCTGGAAGTAAACGTCGCAAACAGAACCTTGCCGTTCTTCAACAGCGACGCAAAGACAGTTCCTGTAGAACTTTCTACGGGGAAAATTATTAATGATGAAAACCTCATTGCTCTTGAGCAGATTTCTTCCAAGAAAGGCTATTCATCAAATGTGTGGATATATGGCGATGTGCTGGACAAAATGCAGAAAGAAGGCATCCCGTTGAACTTACGGCGGGATGCCGAACCTGTATTGTGCCTCACAAAATATGCAAACTACACTCACCTGAACAAGCCGGAGCTTTACATAGCAGAAGGTGGTTCAAAAGCAAAGGCCCAGTACCTCTACAACTATGATTCCCTGGATGAACGTTCAAAAAAGGCAGTTGATAAATACTTTAAGAACGCAACTCAGGTTAATCAGGTTCATACAGAAGAAAACCTCAAGAACTATCTCGATAACCTCAAAAAGTCAAAGACTGAAGTTCAGCCTCGTCTTGAAGCAATGAAAAGCGCACTCAAGACCGCAGCTAAGAACTCAGAAGCAGTCTTAAAGAAAGGAAATCAAAACTGTTACCAGAACGTGAACTTCGCTCCGGTAATAAACGCGCAAATCAGACACATGTGCCAGGTGAATACCGGTGCCAGACTAAAAAACACCCCAAATCCCGCCATGGAAAACGCCTGCTATGATTTCTTTTCTCAAATCATAAACGACACAAACCAGAACAAAGGCCGTAAATGGGTTGTAGGAGAAGCAGTTACTAAAGCCATGACAGCAGGGCTTGAATACGCTAAAGCCTGCACTTCCAGGGACTTTAATCAGGAAATCAGAAAGAACAGGGAAGAACAGTCTATCAAAAAAGAAAAGCTGAAAAGAAGGGAATGCGAAGGTTTAAGTTACTAACCTTATTCAACGACACGAGGAGCACTTATGGCAGATAACAAAGAGCCAGTAACGATGGAAATCATCAACAGCGAACAGTACAAAAGAGCAAACATTCGCTTTAACGGAAAACCGGCCGAAGAGATTCGCGAAGAACTCAAAAAGGAAGGCTGGTTTTATTCAAGAAATCATAACGTATGGTATCCGAAGAATGACGCTGCAGAAAACAGTCTGAACTTCGCAAACCATATCAAAGAAACCTATTTCCCGGAAACCGGGGAAGCAAGAATCATTACGGAAGCCTCTGAAAAAGATGAACTCGTCTCCATGCTTCAGAACGGTTCCAGCTTAAAGGATATCCTCTCAAAACTCAGCGACATGTACGGTGAAGATGCCATGCATGAAGCTTTTGATAAAGCAAGGGAGGAAACTGAAGAGCTTGAAGATGAAGCCTACGACAAGATTGTCTCTAACATCCAGAAATCATGGGAAGAACACGACAACGGAATTGAACAGGCACGGGACGAAGAAGAAAGCCGCGAGATGAACGAGGAACTGGCCAAGGCAGAAGAAAACATTTATCCGGACGACGTAAACGCCGCAAAAACAAAGCTCGGCGACATCGTAAGGGAAGCCTTTCTCAAAGTTCCTGAAAATGACAAAGAAACTACCCCCGAAGAACGTCAGAAACGCTATGACAAATGGTACCGCTCTATGGTTGATGAAATCATGGAGGAAATCAAAGCCGGAAACGCTGAAGTCATCAAGGCGGTAAATGACTTTGACCTCAATAAAGAAAATCACACAGAAGGAAACAAATGGTACAGCGCAGAAGAAGCCTTTGGCCGCGACGTTCAGTATAAGCTTCTTCCAGACCTCTATCAAAAAGTTCAGGACAGAATCAAAGCTGAATACGACGAAAAGAAGATTCCTTATGTCGTCATGTTCTCAAGCGAAAGTCCTGTCTTCCCTTCTGAAAACAAAGTCTACACGGTAAAGGAATTCAATGAGCTGATTTTACAGGCAGACAAGGAGTTTCATAACCGCAAGGAATACGCAGAAAAGAAATACGGTTCTGCTGACAATTACTGGGACCTCGAAAATGAAGGAAAGCTTCCCGAAGAAGACAAGGGCATCCAGTTCGGCTACGACAAAACCAACTTCAAGTTCTTCAATATTCCGAATCCTGCAAATCCAGAGGATACTTTCTCGTACGAGCCAAGCCGCTATGACATCGGGGACGGAAACGGTTCTGTATTTGATTATGTCCGCTCAACCTGCAGCCATGACGAATTCATTAAAGCCCTCAACAGACTTGAGACTCAGCTTTATTTCCCTGGAGTAACAGATTCTCAACGGGAGTTCGTAGAAAAGACAGTAAAAGAACAGTCTGAGACTCTCAAGAAAAACCTCAAGGCAAAAATGGAAGACCTTGATAAAGCTCAGGAAGAATATAAGGAACTTCACAAAAAGTGGCTCATCGAAAGCTCTGACGCAGAGAGAGTTGATGAACTTCTGAAAAATGCCCTTGCAGCTATAAAGACAACCTACGACACATCAATGGCAGAAGTCTTTGCAAAAGTGCTCGACGAATATCCTTTTGCCTCAGGTGATGTCGCCGGTTCTGAGTTCCTCAAGTACACAGCAAACGAAGCAAAGAAGATGATTGTCTCTGAACTCTATCTTCCAAGCCGCGATGCTCAGAAAGCAATGAATGCAGAAGACTACAAGAGCTACAACAGCGTTGACTGGGCAAAGCTCCGTAAAATCTGGGAACAGTTCCCTGCAAACGTAAACATGACTGAGTATGCAGAAGCCATGCTCCAGGATAAATGCAACTCAAAGGGAATCGCAGTGGCAGAAGTCAGCAATCCTGTTACCCCTCCGGAAAGGGAAATGGATAACAGAACTGTTACATCTGAAGTGGCTGAACTTACTGAAGAAGACCTTGCAATCTGCAAAAAAGTAATTCCTCCAAGCCAGTACAACTTCACTCTTGAGCTTACTCAGGGAGAAGAAGGTGAGTTCTTCAAGAACAAACTCAAGGAAATTGCAGACACCTACCGCAGAATCAACGTAGATGAAGAGCTGGTAAACGAAGACGGAACTCACAATGTCGGTTTCCGCTACTTCCTCGGAAGCACAGAGATTTTCCTTTCTGAGATTGATTCAGACGGTATCGGGTTCGGCTACAACATCTTGAACGGAGACCTTCAGATGTCTGAATGGGGCTCAACCGCTCTTGATGAAATCACAAGCATTCCTTTCATCGAAATGGACTACCATGTTCCGGCAGGTTCAACTATCGAAAGTATGCTCTATAAGGAACATCCGGAAAACTTCCCTGAATACGCTCCTAAAAAAACTGAGAAGCCTTACAACTTCTTCATCAATGACGCTGCAAACCTCGACCTTGGAATCGGAGCAGAGATTGAGCCGATTACTGGCCTTTCTGCAGAAGAAGCCGCAGTAAAATACGCAGAGCTCAAGGACAAGGGATTAAGCCCTTACATCGGAATTAATATTCCGGGTGACTTCATCTTTGATGACAAAGAAGGACAGGGAGCCGGTGTCTTCACCGAAACAAACGGAAAGCCGTCTTTCTACATCGGTGACAACTTCGTAAAGGAACTCAAAAAGAACGATACACACGCCAAAAACGTCATCGCAGCCTACAAAGAGCTTTACGAAATGACTGACAAGTACATTCTCGGGGTAGAAAAGCCTGACTTCCTCTTCGAAAAAGAAAAGGAGCTGAATCCGACCTTCACAATCGGAGGCATTTCATACACCCAGACACAAATTGAGGAAGAACTGAAAGAAGACATCGAAAATATCTTCCGCGACCTTGTTCCAGAGCCTTACCTCGCAGGAATCAGACTTTACCAGAACCCGGAGAAAAACAACAAGATTAACATTCTTGTTCAGTACGGAACTGACCCTATGGAAGGAACCTGGCGTGAAGACGACCTTTTCAATGCAATCTCTGAGGAGAATATCCTTTTCAACGGCATGGATGTTGACGTAAATCCTATTACCCCTGAAAAATCTGGAACAATCGATGAATACCTTGCTCATCTTGAACGTCTTGGTGCTACAAGTGAAGCAGAGGCAATCGAAAAACAGGCCCAGATGATTGAAGAAGCAGAAGAGCCTAAGGAACTGAACATCTACACCTTCTCTCCTTTCGGATATGAAGGAGCCATCGTTCAGGTTGAAACTGATTTGAGACGCGGAATCCCGGCTTACGACATCGTAGGCATTTCAGACGGAACCGTAAAAGAGACCCGTGAAAGAATTCGCTATGCCTTCAGCAATTCCGGCCTTGAGTTCCCTGCAGAACGGGTGCTCCAGTCATTGAGTCCGGCTGATTTGAAAAAAGACTCTCCTCTTGATTTGAGTATGGCTTTGAGCATTCTCGGAAAGACACAGAACTATCCGATTGATGAGCCGATACTTGCTCTTGGCGAGCTTGAACTTTCAGGCGGAATCCGTCCTGTTCGCGGCTCTGTAGCAGCAGTCAATTCTGCCCGTGCATACGGCATTACAAATGTCGTTTGTGACCCGGCCACAGCAGAGCTTCTGAAAGACATCCACGGCATTAAGATTCTTGCGGTAGATAACCTCAAGGAAGCTAATGAAAAGCTTCATGAAAAGGATGCCTTCCATCCGACAACACCTCAGCTTTATAAGAACGATACCGTTGAGTTCAATGAAGACTATCTCGACAAGGAAACTCTCGACTCACTTCCAATGGACGGACACTTTGAAACTATCCGCGCGATTGAAGTTGCCGTAGCAGGAAAACACAACATTCTTGCAACTGGTGCCCCTGGCTGCGGAAAGACAATGCTCATGCAGAGCCTCATGCCTGCCCTTACACCGAAACTCACTGAAGAAGAAGTTATCACTCCTCGCCGTATCGCAAGCATCGCAGGCCTCGATTCTCCTAACAGGGATATCCATATTCCTCCGTTCCGTATGCCACACCAGACGGCATCAATCGAAGGAATCTGCGGAGGCGGCCCTAACTGCCGTCCTGGAGAAATATCACTTGCCCATAACGGTACTCTCTTCCTTGATGAAACCGCCGAATTCCGTTCGTCAGTTCTTCAGATGCTTAGGGTTCCGCTTGAAACACAGCAGATTACTTTGAGCCGTGCGGGACGTTCAACCGTATACCCGGCAAACTTCCAGCTTGCCATGGCCACAAATCCGTGTCCGTGCGGATGCTACGGAAGCCACGACAAAATCTGCCTCGATAGCGCAAAATCAATCGACTTGTACTGGAAAAAGTTCTCTGATCCGCTCTTAGACCGTGTTGAAATCAAGACCTTCGTTGAAAAGGATGAAAAAGACACCCGCAAAATGTCCATCGAAACAATGAAGGTTCAGATTGCAAAAGCCTATGAGATTCAGAGAAAACGCGGTGTATACAACAGTCACATGAATCCTCAGCAGATTGAAGAGTACTGTAAGCTCGATAAGGAAGGTCAGGAATACCTTGATAGGGAAAGCGAAAACCTTACTGTCAGAGGAAAGAACAACCTCCTCAAGCTTTCTCTCACCCTTGCGAACATGGACGGCCGTGAAGAAATCCGTCTCAACGACCTCAGGGAAGCGCGCGAGCTCTCGGCTCCTGTCTTTGAAAAACCAAAGCAGTTTGCTTATCAGCCGGAAGAAGCAAAAAAGGTGAACATCAGCGTAAATGATGAGGGTTACATTACTGAACCTGTAGACGATTTCCTTAATCTCCTCGTGTCAGTTTCTCCGGACAAAAAAGATGCATATGCATTCAAGCCTGAAGAAGCCGACAGGCAGATAAAGTTCCTCAACGAGGAGCAGAAGAAGTGGGAGACAAAGAACACCTTCAAGATTGAGAGCCTTCCTTCTGATGTCCATGAAGAAACAAGCGGATACAAAAAAGACAGCGTACTCAATAAATATCCGTACTTCAGTGAAAGATCAGAAAAGACTTACAAGCCGGACCTCCGCGGGGGTGCCCGGGTAGGCTCCGGAAGAAAACCAACAGGTTCCCAGACAGAGAGAATGACAATCTGCCTTTCAATCCTTCAGAGCGAGGAATTGAAGCGACGTGCAAATAACGAGAACCTTACAGTCTCAAAATACCTTGTTAAAACTCTTAATCTGGATAAGGCAGACATCGAAGAGATAAACAAGATTCTTGAGAAGGCTGAGAAACAGAAAAATGCCTCAAAGCTTGTCCCTATTGAATCTTCCCTCACCCTTGATGACTCAAACATCTCAAGGACTCAGATTGAGGATGCGGAAAAAGAAAGGAAGCGCATTACCCAGCCGGTTCTCAACGGGGAACGTACCGGAATGTACAAAGCCTTCAAAGATTTTGAAGACAAAGGCGTTTTCGACATTCAGGGAAGCCATGTAAAGCTTGCGAAGAACGGAGGCCTCACGCCAACAGGCTGGAAACAGCTTCAGGCTGCGATGGAAATCTACCGTTCAAAGAAGTTTGAGACCTTCCGTTACATTCTGATTGATCGTAAGACAGGAGAAATCGCAGACCAGCTTGCAATCACAAGCCACATGCCGAATTTCTGCAATGTCTCAAAACCGAATGACGAGACTTTGAAGCAGGTCATCAGCCGTGCAGAGGAAAAGGACTACCTTATCGCAATCTGTCATAACCATCCGTCCGGAAACACAACGGAAAGCTCATTCGACAGGGACGTTACGGACAGCCTTGACCGCTCACTCCGCCGTAATGACGGTTTGAACCGCTTTGCAGGCCACATCATCCTCGACCATGACACCTTCAACCTCGCCGTTCCAAGCGAGAAAACACCCGGCAAGTGCCACTGGAAGAAGCTTGAGCCGCTTAATGCAAACGAGAAAGACCGTTTTGACGCAAGCCCTGTTCCGGACTGGGCAGGAACCTACATCGGCGGAACCAGCGCATTGAAGGAAGTGGCAAAAAAGATTAATGACACGGAAAACTGGAATGATGACTTCATTCCGGTCGTATTCACCAATGCTGACAGAAGCATTACGGGAGTCCAGTATTACTCAAAGAACTTCTTTGAGAATGAATCGGACAAAATCCGCAATGAGTTCCAGTTCGCTGCGATGGAAGCCGGAGCAATCGGAGCTTTCCCGGTAATTACGGATGCTCTCTGGAACAAGATTCCGGCTGAAAACCGCTCGGACTTTGAGGCCCTGATGAAAGCCCATGTCATGAACGACGCATTTACAGACGTAGCCATTGATAAGACAACAATCACCGAAAAGTACGACATTGAGGCCGGTAAGAACTACTACAGTTTCTATCGGGACCAGTCAGACCGCAAGGTAGATGTTGTCTCAACCTGGACACCGGAAGTAAATCCAACCCTCTTCCCTCCAGAAGGAGTCGGACAGAGAGAAGACAAGGAGGGATTCAGGGTAAAGACCACGATGAGCGCAGGTCCTGAAGAATCCAAGGAATACGAGACCAGAAAGCCACGTAAGCAGAACCACGACGTAGAGCGCTGATAATCGTAAAAAAAACAATTTCCACCAGGCAGGTTGCATAGTCATCCTGCCTGGTTTTCAAGCAACAGGAGCAGCACAGATGGAAGAAACAAAATCAGAAGAAGAAAAAGACAAAACAACAGGTGTCGTATATATCTCAGACAACGACAATATCTTCATCGCACCGGAAGGAATCTCTGAAGAAGAGAGAAAAAGACTTTCTTTGGAGGCAGACCGTAACGCCCTGAGGGAGAAACTTTCGGCAATTGAGGCCGAGCTGAAAGATATGTCAAATCCACAGTCACAGGCTGAAGAAATCGAAAGGGGTGAACCTTACAAAGCTGATAATCAGAAAATATCAGGCATACACTTTTCCTCAAGGAAGTTCGGGAACTTCAAAAACATACTAATTTTTGACACTGAGACTACAGGCGTAAATCCGTACAAGGATGAGCTTCTCCAGTTCTCGGCCGTGGACGTGAACGGAACTCCCCTTTTAAACTCCTACATATATCCTGAGAAACATACTGAATGGCCGGAAGCCCAGGCCGTAAACAACATCTCACCGGAGACAGTTGCAGACGCTCCGTCCTTCAGTGACATTAAGGAACAGATTCAAAGGCTCATAGACAGCGCAGACTTAATCGTCACCTACAACGGAAAGTTTGACATGGACTTCCTTCAGCTCAACGGTATTAAAGTTGATCCGCAAAAGCCTCATCTGGACGTAATGAAAGCCTTCGCCCCAGTATACGGCGAGAAATATCAGAACGGAAAACCAAAGAACAAGAAACTTATCGAAGCCGCAAAATATTACGGCATAGACTTCAAGGCACATGATTCTTTGGGAGACTCCCTCGCAACCCTCAAGATAGGACAGAAGCTGTACGGAGAGCATTTTGAAAAACTCACCCAGGAAGACTTAAATCAGTTTTCTATATCTAAAACACTTCCTGCAAGGCTGGAAAAATATGACAAAGACTATAAAAGCTTTATCTTCAGGACCGGAGCCCTGGCGTTACAGAATCCTGAAATCCTTGAGCAGGTTAAGAATGACCCGTTCGAGAAAAAACTGAAGTCCCTTCTCTATCAGTCTTCAAAACATCCAGAGAGCATAAAGCTTCGCCGTAAGCTTCAGTATAACCTTGGCCGTTATGTCGCAGGAAAAGACCCTGAACTTATCGAAGACTTTGACAAAAAGAGAACCGAAAGAAATGCAGTCCGTGAAATCAAGGAAAACCGGAATAACGAGACGCTTCTCCAAGGAGCGGATACGCTCCCGGATTTTACCATCCAGACTAAGAACGGCCCTAAGCTCTTTTCCGGAATGAAAGTCGTGATGCAGGACGAAGAGAACAACAGGTTCTACCTTGATAACGGTAAAGAAAAGCTGATTCTCCCTGCCCTCACCTTTAAGTCCATCGTATCCCCGGAAAGCCTCCATGCAGTCCCGTCACAGTTCAAAGACGCAGAGATTGCAGAAGAACAGCCCGCAGCCGTTTTGGGAAAGACAACGCTCCCGGAGTTCTCCATGATTACCGCGAACGGTATTGAAGTGTTCAAGGACCTGACAGTCCAGAAATACAACGGAGCCGAGAACTCGTATACCCTCTCGAACGGCGACACGACCATAACCGTAACAGGCGACACCTTCAAAGAAATCAATAAGCCTGAAAGATACGAGAAAGTCTGGGATGAGAACACTCCGTCATATGAAAAGCTCATAGAAAGCCAGTATGATGCCTATTTCAGGCAGCGGGAGAACACCGCAAACAATTTCATCCATAACCTTTCGGTATATTGCCGGAAGGAAGCCAACACCCCGCTCGATGCCCTCACCATAAGCCGTGAAATCATCAGCAAGATGGATAAGGAAGAAAAAGAGAAAACAAGGCTTCTCCTCAAGCAGATTTCCCGCGAGGACGAGACGATAAACCAGGTTCTGGTAAGAACCTATTACGAGGCCATAAAGGGAGTGCCGCTGGATAAGGACACAATTCTTCAGAAACATTCCGAAGAAAAAATAGCAAAGCCTTTCAACGACACAATCTCAACAAACGGAGCCTTTGTCGATAAGGACTCAAAGCTCAGAATCGGAGACACCATAAAAGACATGGCCTTCAACGTTCCGAAAGCCTTCGGGCACGGAAGAGACCGGATCTATGAAGATCTCACGGTAATCTCGGCGAGCAAGGACGGGAACAACATCATCCTCATGGATAAAAACCGCTCGTTCTACGAACTGCCGCGGGACAGTGTTCTTGAAGGCTACAACAAGCAGCAGGAAAAACAACACAAGGCTGAAATCAAACGCCGTAACAGTAACAGAATTGATATTGAAAGATAGATGAGAATATCGGCAGTTTTTCTATTTACTGCCGATATTCTCATTGAAATAATCAGGCTTTTGATGTACACTCCTATGTATGAGAGTTTCGGCAGTTTTTCTAATTACTGCCAATATTCTCCAAAAGGAGGAATATGGACACTAAAGGCAATGTAAAAAAGACATTCAATTCCCGTCAGATTCTCAAGGCCTTCTCCGGCACCGTTCCCTCATCCTCCGCCGAAATCTACCGCCAGATAAACAAGCTTATTAAGTCAGGCGATATAACCCGGACAGACCGCAACACATATAAACTGGGAGCAACAGACCTAAAACCATATTCCTTTGATTATTCCGAGCTGGCAAAGGCTGTCGCTGCGATGATAGAATCAAATTATACGGATGTGAATTTTACGGTTTTCGAGACCCGCCAGTTCAACGAATTCATGAACCTTCAGATTGGAAAGAATACGATTATGGTTTCCGTAGAGTCGGGCCTTGAAAACTATATCTTCCAGGACCTCTCAAAAGCATATCCTGGGAAGGTCCTTCTAAAGCCTGATACGGAAACCTTATGGACATATCTCCAGGAAGATTCCATAATCATAGTCAAACTTCCGACGGAAGCTCCTGTATCTCAGGAGAATAGATGGATGACTGTCCCTGAAAAATTCCTGGTGGATCTTGCGGCAGACAAAATCCTTAGGACCCTGATAGCACAGTCACAGCTGGAATACATCTACGAGGGATATCTGAATCATTACCAGATAGATACCAAAAAGATGTTACGCTATGCAAGGCGAAGGACCTGCGAGGACACCCTGAAACTTCAAATCAAACAGTACAAGGAAAAATAAGAATGCTTTCTAAGGACAATTTCTCAAAAGAACATATTGATGAGCTCAGGGCAAGATATAAAAGGGACCCTGCCCTTCTCGAACGCACGATTTATGCGTTCGGAATGCTTGAGGCAATCACACAGGTAAACCTCCCGTTCATTTTCAAGGGAGGCACCTGCCTTATGCTCCTCCTCAATAACCCGGCAAGACTCTCGACTGATATAGATATCATCGTAAAACCAGGAACCGATATCTCCGAATACGTGGAGGCAGCCTCAAAGATTTTCCCTTTCACTGACTATGAAGAGCAGGTTCGCAAAGGAAAGAACAACATAGAAAAAAGGCATTTCAAATTCACCTATGTCTCTCCAGTTACGAACCGGGAGATTTACATTCTTCTGGACGTTCTGTTTGAAGAGAATAATTACGCAAGGCTGATAAAAAAGGAAATAAAGAATGACCTCCTCATAACGGAAGGGGAAAAAACAGAGGTCACTATTCCTGATCTGAACTGTATTCTCGGAGACAAGCTGACTGCCTTTGCGCCGCACACGACAGGCATCCCGCTGGGTGTCGGAAAGGACGTTGAGGTACTCAAGCAGATGTACGACGTTGCTTCCCTGATTCAGGAAATGAATGACTTTGAGCTTGTAAAGGAAACCTACTCCAAGACCTTAAAGACAGAAATCGCCTACCGAGGGGAGGAGCTGACAGAAAAAGACTGCCTCATTGATACCATCAGGACAGCGCAGAGCATTGCGTCCCACGGAAAGCTTAATGGAGATGAGTACATGAATCTTCAGGAAGGCGCACGCGGGCTTGGCTCATTCATCTTCTCTGAGAACTTCAATCCTGAAGTTGCGGCAAAACGCGCCCCGATTGTAATGTACTTTGCTTCCTGCCTTCTGGAAGGAGAAAGCTTTGAAAAATATGACGGGGAACAGCAGGCATTAAGGACCTGCACGCACACAGAGTTCAAGGCCTTTAATTTCCTGAGGAAACTGAGCCCGGAGGCTTATTACTATATCTGTAAGACAGATGAGATCCTGAAAACGATTTAATTCTTCTTTCGGGTATTCCTGTGGTTCTGCATGAACCTCTTCTTCGCAGCTTTCGTATACCCGACAGTAAAGACGTTCACGTTGGTAAAACCGATATCCTCAAGGGCACCGGCGGCACTTTTCATGGTGCTTCCGGTGTCGTAATAGTCATCAAAAAGAATTATTTTCGCATCCCGCCTGACATCCCGGAGCTTTTCTGTGTCAGGGACATAATAATGGACGTAATCCCGGTTCTTTGCCCGCTGAGCCTCAGGTATCGGATCAGTCGTATCAACTATTTCACAGGGAATCGCATCGGCGATATAGAGTAGCGACAGCTTTACGGACAGAGCCTGCGCCAGCTGCTCGACAGGCTGGATATCCCTTTTTTTGGTCGGGGGAACCGCAATCAGGATTCCGCCTTCCAGGAACACCCTCGCCTCATTGTTAGCCGCAATCTCAGAAACAATCGGAACTATCACAGAGTAATCATCAGAGTACTTAAGCCGCCTGAGATATTCTGATATCCTCGTTTTCTTGAAAATAAGCCTGTACGGAGTAGCAACAATGTTTTCGGTACATGCAAAGGCATAGCCTTTATGGAAATGTACTTCTTCTTCCCAGATTCTGATCATCAGCCCAAAACCCTGGCGATTCCTTTCGCTACCCTTTTCAGGGGCTCATCAAAATGACCGCCTTCATTCCATTCAAAAAACAATTTTTCGACATTCGTGTCTTCTTTAAGGATTTCCGCCTGGCTTCTGGTCCTGTCACCGACTGTTGCCATAACCTTATTCTTTGATTTTTCCTCACGGTCTCCAAGGCTCATATAAATCCTGGACGAAGCCTTTATTCTATGAGTTGATACATATTCGTCCCATTTATCAAACCAAAGAGATGACGAACAGCATACCGCCCCATTGAACTTATCCGATTCATATAAGGCCCACAAAGAAAAAAGCCCTGCAAGAGAATAACCAGTAAGAAAAGTCTCACTTCCCTGGAACTTCGATTTTATTTCTGGCAGAACATCATCCTCCAGGAAACGTAATGTATCATTTCCTTTTCCCGAAAAAGAATCCTTTCCAAAGACAGCAGGAGCAGGCCATGGAGAAAATTGAGCATTCCAGTCGGTTACATCAAAAACAACAAGGGAGAAGTCCTTGTCCGTTAGAGCCTTCACTTCATCGAAAAGGCTTTCCGCAGTTTCCCCGTGGCTCATATCTAAGCCCCAGATGAATACAGGAGCATTTGCCGGGTTTTGAGTTGAAAGTACATTCATTGCATCCACATTGTATCACATTTTTACCAGTTGAATTTGCAGACCAACCAATATTAAAATTAGAAAATAACCAACTACGAGGAGTAATTACTATGCCAATGATAGAAGCAAAGGTAACAAATTCGTTACCAGCAGGAAAAAGAGACGTACTCAAAGCTGAGTTCGGAAAAGCAATCAGTCTGATGAACAAACCGGAAAGCTATCTTATGATCAACCTCCAGGACAATCAGGATTTGTATTTCGGCGGAAAGAAGCTTGATAAAGGCGCTTATGTCGAAGTAAAAGTTCTTGGTTCAGTTGATTCCGGCGCAAGCAGCAAGATGACAGCAAAAGTCTGTGAGATTCTTGATAAGGAGCTGGGCATTCCGGGAGATGCCGTATATGTCAGTTATTTCGGAACATCGAACTGGGGCTGGAACGGCTCTAATTTCTAGGAAGTACTAATTCAGAAATAAAGACAAAAAAGGCGGAGTCGCCTCCGCCCATACAAAAACTTAAAGATTATCTAGTTTGCACTGTATGTGAATTCAGCGACATTGCTCCATGCACTTTCTCTGACTGCAGTACCTTCCACTTTCAGCCAGAAATAATATTTTCTTCCGTCTTTAGGTATAAGATATGGCGCACTGGTTGAAGGAATGATTACTGTTCGTGTGTTCGAACCAGCTTCAACAGTGGTGCAAGTAATATTGTCATAAGCAATTGCCTGTGAAGAATCATTTGTCGTCGAGTAGCCGAGCACTGCCGTCGTTGCACCTTCGGTACCAGTTTTTCCGTTGTAGCTGAATGTGATGTTAACAGCGCAATTGCTTGTATTGTCCGTCATAGAGTTTATGACGAGATTCGTAGGCACAGGAAGTGTTGTCAACGTTCTCCCATCATCGTTATCTGACGAGTCATTACTGCAGCCTGTAAATGCGCACGCCATAAACATTGCTGCAAGAATTACCGCAATTTTAGAAAGTTTTTTCATAAATCCTCCAATATTTTCTTTTTGTATTTTGGGCGAAGTCGAGCGTAGCAAGACTTCGCCCAAAGGGCATTTTCAACCCCTTTGGGTAGTGTACACTACCCAAATTTTCAAAATATTTTTTTTCAGAGGTATTATTTGTAAGGAAACAGGAGTTGAAACGAATGTAATTTATAGATAACCAAACCGCTATACTTCAATAATTCCAAGCTGTAAAAATGCCAGGGTCAGCATTGAAAACAACTTGAACCCGCCGGATTCTCGCATGGCTTCTTCTTTTTCAAAGATTTCACTACTTGCATTTGAAAAGTCATCAATATCCAATGTGATATTTTCATTTTCCAGGAACTTTTTGAACTCCATTGTTGCATGTTCAATTTTGCTCTCGTCAATCTTGTTCATCTGAATATCAGTATTCTTACCAATAAAAGATTTCAGTTCGGAACCAAGCTTAAAAGTTAAAGAGTCTGAATCATCTTTGAAACAAGAGACTGTATAGCTTTCCAAACTCGGATAACTTAAAAGAAGCTGACCTGCCTTAAAGCTTTCGTTTTCATACGGATTTTTTAATTCAACTATGTAACTTCTTATTCTTTCAATATCCGTATTCGAATCGGGGTCACGGTCAAAGAGATAATAGACTGCGGACAGATCAACAGGAAATTTATAGTCTTCAACCAGTGTTGCATAAATGTTTTCCAGATAAGTTTCGTTATCAGTTATGTCCTTAATGTTGCTTTCCTGTGTATTTATTACTGCAATTCTGGAATACGGGTCATTTTCACGAACATAATAATCAGCCTTATTCCGCCGTTTTTCTATATACGAGAATCCGAAAATATTACAGAATATCCTTTTCAGCAGAACGAATTCATAATGACTGCCTTCTACAATGAAAAGAACACGACCAATCCGCTTATCTTTATTCAGCTTCATTAGACTTCTCTTCATACTGCGGCAAACCGCCGAAAACACCACTTACATACATCTTCTCGATATTCTGAGCAAGGCGGGGCTGTTCTGTAGAAAAACGGGTAACTGTACTGCCCTCTTTTCCGTTAAACTCGACAGCATATTCCTGGTCTGGCCTAAGCAGAGAATTAGAAAGAAGGTTTGTAGAATGGGACACAAAAATCATCTGTGAATTCTCTGCTTTTTCCATAAAGTAGCGGACAAGAAGAGTCTCAAGATAATTATGGAATCCGCTAGAAAACTCATCTATCAAAAGCATTCCGTTCCTGCCGATTACATGAAGGAATGTCGGAAGCATTCTCAGAAGATTCTGATTTCCAAGAGATTCTTCTGTAAAAGGAACCGGCAATTCAACCCCTTTTCTCATAAAGTAGATATTCTTCTCAGATTCATCACCAGGAATTACTCCAGCAGTGTTATTTCCAACAGGCTGATTTGCATATTCAATATTCTGCTCAAAATTATATTCTTCAAAGAAAGTGTTAATTTTTGAAAGGCCGTTTCCCTTAAGATAACTGATTAGTTCAAACTCTTTGTAGTCTTTTCCATAAGATACAATATTTCGTTCAAATGCATTTATATAAACTGAGTTCTGAAGAAATTCCATCCAAAGCTTTAAGGTCTTATTTGAAGTAAATTTCGTGTTAAAAAATAAAGTTCTTAAAAACAGCGTTTCCTTATCAACGTCTTCTTCATCGTATGAGACACCATTTTCATTAACGATAAAAGACTTTGCAGAAGTACCCATTCTCTGCATCTTAAGTTTACTATCAACAAAAAGATTTTCTTCGATGAAAGGTTTTGAAGGATTTATCTCCACATCATACTGAACATCATGACTATCAATGACGAATGAATACGAAAGTGAAAAAGATTCATCCGTACTTAGAATACTTTTTAACAATCCAAGACGTATGTTTCGGTCTTTAAAAAGAAAGTCCAATAGCAGCTTTAAAGAGAGAATTATATTTGATTTACCAGATGCATTTGCACCGACAAAAATACAGCCTTTAAGGATGCCGTCTTTATTTACATTCTGCTGCAGGAAATTATAATTGGTTTTCGAGAAATCAATTTCTGTTTCATTCTTGAAAGATTTGAAATTTCTTAAAACTACCTTCTTTAACATAAAAACCTCGCAAGTATAAATATAACATCATCACTTCATATTTGCAATATTTTTACTCTATTTATATTATTATTCGTAATTTTTTTACACTTTAATCGGCGAACTGCGTAATTGGATAAAAGCATAGAAAAGCTACGTCATTTGCGTCGCAACTTCTCAACGAAAAATAAATACAAGAGTCAAACTTGCTTGGTAGATTAACATCCCTAAAGCCCTGTAAAAAACTCCATTTCGTGATAAAATATCCGTAATAATTCGTTTGAAGGAGGCTGGATGCTTACATCTGGCAAAACTTGGTTCATTGTTTAAGCGCCTTGAAAGATAGAAATCTTTTGGGCAGTCTTTCAAGGTTTGTTTTCGGGAACTGATTCCCCGCTCAAAACAATTCTTTGGAGATAAACATGAACACAAATTTTACAATCCGCGTTGAAGAACCACGCGACTATCGGACAGTTGAAAATCTTACCAGAGATTCTTTCTGGAATGTTTACAGACCTGGCTGCACGGAACATTATGTTCTGCACTGTTACAGAAGCAATCCCGATTTTATCCCCGAGCTTTCCCTCGTAATGGAGAAAGACGGAAAGATTATCGGTCATGTAATGTTCTCAAAAGCAGAACTGAGCATTGAAAAGAACGGAGTGCCTACCGGCGAAAAACTTCCGGTCTGTACATTCGGGCCTATCAGCATTCATCCGGATTTCAAGCGTCAGGGCTATGGTCTTAAGCTTCTGAACTTTGCTTTGGAAAAAGCTAAAGCTTTAGAAATCGGTTTTATCTGCATGGAAGGCAATATTGATTTTTACCGCCACGCAGGTTTTGACCTCGCAAGCAAAAAGCACATTCATTACCACTTTGAACCCAAGGATTCTGATGTGCCCTACTTTCTTGCTCTTGAGCTGATTCCAGGGTATCTGAACGGTGTTGAAGCAACTTATGCTCCTCCCAAAGGCTATTTCGTCGCAGAAGAAAATAAAGATGCCTTTGAGAAATTTGAAGCAGAATTTCCATACAAGGAAAAACTTGTTCTGCCCGGGCAGTTATTCTAATTCCGAGGTATAAAGATGAAACTCTTCGGTCACAAAAAGAAACATGAGAACGCAGTTCAGTTCGACCCCGAAACGCAATATGCAGTTATCCATAGTTCTATTTGTACCGGAGAGAAAGTCGCAGGCTTTAAAAACAAAACGGACGGGCATTTTACCGAAGTAATGCTCATCCGCTCGCCTGCCGATGAAAAACTCTTCAAAGAAACCTACGGCATTGATTCTTTGAAGGTTGAATACTAGCGGGGAATACAAGAATCGAACTTGTATAGGCGGATTAACAGTCCGCTGCACTAACCATTATGCTAATTCCCCATGACGGAAGCTACAGGACTCGAACCTGCAAGGAGATACTATCTACCGCCAGTTTTCAGGACTGGTGCCTTACCAATTAGGCTAAACTTCCAGGAAAGGTTGATACGGGAGTTGAACCCGTTTTGCTGGGATGAAAACCCAGTGAACTGACCGTTATTCTAATCAACCAAAATACGGAGCCGGATGGATTCGAACCATCGGAGTCTCTGATGAAACTCGCCGGTTTAGCAAACCGGTACCTTAAGCCACTCGGACACAACTCCAGATTATAGTCTGCACCAGAATCGAACTGGTATTTTCTGATAGAAAGTCAGATGTGCTGACCGTTGCACCAGCAGACCAGATATAGGGAGATACCTGAGATTCGAACTCAGAATGCCTGCTCCACGGGCAGGAGTGTTACCTTTACACCAGTAACTCCATAAAAGAGAACCTGATGGGAATCGAACCCACGATCACGGTTTTGCAGACCGTTGCCTTAACCAACTTGGCTACAGATTCTATCACGCGCATTAGGATTCGAACCTAAGACCTTCGGTTTTGGAGACCGATGCTCTACCAACTGAGCTATACGCGTATTAGTTTCATGCGCTAAGTACTTCCACGCCCTCCGAATCATCAATCTCAACAGTCACCATACGGGTAACGACAATCTCATCCATTGTCACGCCAAGCACCTGTGCAAGAACAACAAGGTTATCGAGGGTAGGCATGTTTTTTGCCGCAAACCAGTTATAAATAGTCTGCACATACGGAAAGTCGAGAAGAATCTGCAGCTGACGAGGCGTAATACCCCGCTGCTTCATAAGTGTTTTGATTTTTGCGCCTGTTGCCTCTAAATCGAGCACAGGTCTAAGATATGTAGTTTTCACGTTGAATAACCCCTTTAATCCGGAGTCTCAACGCCTTAAGAAAGGATTACGCCAAAACTCCGCTTACAAAAATTGACTTACAGTTCGACGAACTGTTTTCGCACCAGCTTTCATGATTTTCACAGCATGAATGTTCAGAGAAGCTGCTTTCCGACCAGAAATTATGCTCTGACCATGAATTCAAGCTATGTTCGAGAAAATTAAAATTATTACTACTCATAGCGTTCATCTCTGAACCTCCTGTTTAATCTAAGCCGACACAAGTCAACTTTTGCGTTGTCTCAACGCTTGATGGTTTTACTATAGCATTAAAAAAACACCCTGTCATTAAAGATGCTCTTTAATAATTTATTTTTTTCATCA
>ODAI012027482.1_pt1 | contig 36126 bp, 34 predicted proteins | sample 1539321 | NCBI WGS metagenome assembly ODAI01 (sample SAMN02144231, study PRJEB22623) | gut metagenome | biome: sheep rumen | host: Ovis aries | place: New Zealand
CATTGTGAACGACAACGCCTTCAGCGGCACCGAGCACTACCACCTCTTCCAGATGGCGGAGCAAGGCAATCCGGAGCGTGTATAGAGGGAATAGAAATGGGGTTTGTAGAACTGCCCAAGTTCGTACCGCAGTCACCAACGATAGGCAGGATGCACCGCCTGTGGCTACGCTTCCTGACCGAAATCAACGAGAGGACACAAGATGCACCGCAAGAATTACTTGACGATCCCGAAATCTGCAAGGCCATCTCCATCGTAGAACGTGGCGCTTATTCCGATGAGCAGCTCGCCACTTATGACAAGTACAGGGACATGGCCGCTACCGAGAAAGCCCTGATGGACGGCTCTTTCAACAAGGGGCGTGAGGAAGGCGAGGCTATCGGCTTGGTAAAAGGTCGTGCGGAAGGCGAGGCAATTGGCTTGGAGAAGGGCGAGGCTATCGGCTTGGAGAAGGGGGTGAAAAAAGAAAAAATAGACAACGCCCGCAAAATGAAAGAATGCGGTGTTGATATACACATTATCTCCACCGTTACAGGGCTTTCTGCAGATGAAATTGAAAATCTCTGATAAACGTCATATTAAAGAAAACAGCTGGCGATATCGCCAGCTGTTTCTTTTATTCTATCGCAGTGCAAGGTAATAGGTGTGGAGATAGTTGACTTTGTGGAAACTAAGAGCTATAGGTGACATTTTTCTATACATTCCTATTTATTTCCACAAACGTAACATTGCAAATAGTAGTTACGCAAATATAGCAATGTTGCACCACTAAGCAAATGGGTTGGTAGGATATGAAACGAGAAAAATGTAAATTTGCCCTACATTTATTTAATTTCGAATTTTTTGCAAAACTTAATAGATTAGATACAAATTCTAAAACCTTCATTTTTCTTTTAATTATGGACAAACACTTCCACCCTATTATTATAGTATTCACATTATTATTCGTGCTAGGATTGGTTCTAAGGATAAACACCGTTCCTGGATTGGCACCAATAATGCTGTTTTCGTGTGCTGTAATAGGCATTTTCGGTCTGATAAATGACTTTATCAGGAAGCGTGACTTTGCCAGCGGTGCGTTGCACTTGGCCCATGCGACAGGACTACTGTCCATTCAGAGCCGCTTATTCTTCTGGCAAGGCAGCCACACTCTGTTTGTGCTGACTCTGTTACTTCTAGCCATTGGTTTCAACTTGCAGGGAGAACGTCCAAGCACTATAACCAAATGGTTTTTAGGTATTGTGTCTACCCTTGCACTGGCGCTGATATATACCCCATCAAGCACCATTTTCTACTATATCTACTATGCTGGCAATGGAGAAAAAGAGATTAACGAAACAAACCAATACAAAATACACAACAAATACAGCTACTTTCTTGCCAACAACGGAGAGGAAGAAAAAGCCTTAAACTATATTGACTCCTGCCGGAAATGTGCAGAACGCTACACCGGATTCTCTTCACAAACTGAAAAAGAACAGGTGTTGAAAGCAATTGAAGACAACCGGACTTGTATCGAGCAAGGCAACCTATCTGACTTCACGTTCCAATGAGACATTCCAAAGAGTGATAGAGTAAACAACTATGCCTCCACTACCATAGTGGCTCTCTGCTATCGTGTTTCGGCCGCTCTAGGCCAACAGTGTTTTAGTGTCTCCCTGTTTTCATACCCAAAGACTTTAACCGTTATTTTGGTCCCCGATGTCCGTTTTTCGTAGTGACAAGGATCACTCCATATTTTGCATTTTCACAGTCGGAATAAGGGGCAACTTCCGATGAGTCCTTTAAGACCTTCATATCCTCAACGTGTTTAGGATTAACTTTTTCCAATGGGTTTGAAAGACCTGACTTGTCTATTCCACAGTTAACCGGAACACCGTCAACAACATACAATGGCTGTGTTTCATTTATTAATGTGGGAACACCACCTGCCAATCTAATTCTTTCTCCTGACATCCTTTCCAACGTGACAGTAAGTTTATCTGTATGGGTCAACAACACCTCTTTATCTTCGTACCCAAAACATTTAACAACCAAAGTATCGCCAACAGATGCATCGATGGAGAAATTACCGTCTTTATCCGACTTCAAATAGTTGCCGGTACCTTTTATGCCAATGGAGACGCCAGGCAAAACAGAAGACTCATTCCTAACCACGCCATTCACCCTAATCCGATTGGTTTTACAATTTTAGAAGCGTCGTCATGCTGTGCCGCCGCATCGAAAGGTAGAGCAGTGAAAGTCATCGCTGCGGTAATAGTTGCAGCAGCCACAGCTTGTGAAAAGGAAGAAGGCGACGGCAACCAGTCTTTCGCTACGCCTATAATGTTAACAGGCTGTTTTGACAACCTTCGTTTCGCCAGTTCCACCTCAATGTAGCGGGCCTCAGCCTCGCAAGCCGGACAAGTGCCCATACACGGGCCCGAATAGGTGCAAACGTGCGGTTCGTACGGTATGCCGTTGGCATCGGCAATTTGCTTCCGAATAGTCTTTAGGGTTTCACAGGTGACTTTCATGGTAGTTTTTTATGTTATACTTCAAGTAGTAGCTATGCAAATATAGGAATACTGCTCTATTAAGCAAATGGGCTGGATGGGAATAAGGCACCCCTATTCCTCTTCTAAAGTACCTTCCCACGTATAGTCGACAATGGCCTCAACCATTTCCGAAGTCAGGCCTACTGAATGTCCTTTATGCGGATTCAGACAGATGCCGTCGAAAACCTTGTTGAAAGAGGCCAGTTCACTGATGAGGGTCGGACGCCAGCCGCCACTAGCATTCAGGCTCGACGATTTCAGCCGGTGGATGTCGGTAAAAGTCATCAAGAATTTCTGGTCACCCACCTCAAGCGGATTGAATGCGATGGCACGTCCGTCAGAGTCCTTTTCCACCTCGCAAGGCGTATAAAGCGTAGCATTGTTCAAATAGACGCAATCGCCATTGTTCAGCGCATTGATGAATCTGGTTTCGGGAGCCAGCAGGGCCTCATCGACCGACATAGGCAGACGCTCGCGGTCGAAGCCAGCTGGTTCAGGACATTTATTCAGCTGGTCGCTCCCCTCATAGCCGTCAAAGCTCATAAGAAGCGCATCGCCATCGACCTTGAAATGGCAGACAGGCAGACGGCCGGTATTGTTTTGCCGGCATTCCATGGCACGGTTCATCAGCACCTCTGCAATCTTGCACTCAAGTTTTGCGCGGCCCGCAGACTCGACCTTAGACTTGTCGGAAACCTTCTCGTCGTCGGCCGGATAATAACCATAGCTGTTCTCGTCGAGGCGCGGCGCCACCTCCTTAAAAGCTAGCTCGTCGCCCTTCACCTCGTAAGAGCCTACCAAAGAAACCGTAATGCTGAATTCCTCTTTGGCACCGCCGTGCATAAACACATAATTGACGGACTTATACTGCCTGAAGAAACGACCATCGGCATCGAGAATAAGTGTATCGTCGCACGAAACGAAAGAGTTGGCATAGAGTTGCTGTCTGCGGTTAGCCGTCCAAGAACCGACAAGTGTCTTTATATTATTATCCATACTGAGAAGTAATCTTATTTAGTCTATTCAAATTTAAGAAAAAAAACGGTTTTCAGCACCAAATCACGCCCCGAGCAACCGAAAATAGCAAAAATGCGCATACTCTGCCCCTGTTCGTCACAAGATTACAGAATAAAACCATTAACTTTGTAAAACTATTAAGGGAAACGGCCCTAAAGTCAGTTTATAAAAAAGCAACCTTTGTGGCAGTTCAACCAACACAACCTAAAACAAGCCTACAATGTAGTTGTAGACACTCGGTAACGACGCGAAGAAACCGGCGAAGACTCTGAAAATAAGGTAAAGGACGGCTATAAGCACCAAAACAAGCACGCCCACCCATACCGACTTCACCTTGGCCTGACGTACAGCCTCTTCCTCGTTATTGACATAACCGACAATCAGGTTTACGTTTTTCTTATAGGAACGGCTGAAAAAGTCGAACACGTCGCCCAATAGGGGGACTAGGCCGACCAACATGTCCATTATGGTGTTGAAAAGGCAAGCCAGTGTAAGGCGGACAGACTTGACCTTGAAGAAGGCGAAATAGAGCGACGGCAATGCCAACACTCCCGTCAGCAAATCGCCAACACTGGGGAACAGGCCCACCACCGGATCTAACAGAAAGGTGTCCATAAGGGTTTTAATACCATTTATGGTCTTGAACGATTTTGAAGCAAGCAATTCTTTTCTTGTAGCGTCGGTTAGTTGGTCTGCCATCTTCTTAGTAGGTATGTTGGTTTGCACAAATGTATAACAATTTGGTACAACGACAAACCAGATTTACACCACATATTTGTTTAATAAAGAGAATTTAAATATACAACATGAAAAAAACAGGATACACGCTTGCTACGCTGGCATGCCTGGCATGCAGCCTAAACGGTACCGCACAAACAGTGAGCGGACAAGTTGCAGGATACGACTATGTTGACTTAGGACTTAGCGTGAAATGGGCTACCTATAACGTGGGGGCTACCAAACCTACCGAAATCGGCAACTTTTTTGCCTGGGGCGAAACCGAACCCAAAGAAAAATACAGCTGGGAAAACTATAAGTGGTGTAACGGCACCTCTAACAGCCTGACCCGCTACTGCCTGATTAAGAAAATGGGAGAAAGGGACAAGACTACCGAACTGATTCCGAAAGATGATGCCGCTACCGCCAACTGGGGACCGGCTTGGCGCATGCCTAGCGCCGAAGAACTGCAAGCCCTGGTCGACAGCTGCAAGTGGGAGTGGACTAACAACTACAACAAAAGCGGCGTAGCCGGCTCGGTAGGCACATCGAAGATAAACGGCAACACCATCTTCTTGCCAGCAGGCGGCTTCTTCGATGGCGACAGCCTGAAAAGCGCCGGTGCACGCGGCCAATACATCTCGAACAAAATTGCCGACTACGACAACTACGAGGTGTTTGACCTCTGGTTCGGCAACACTTCTATAGAAAATGACTTTATCGGCCGCCAATACGGCAACAACGTACGTGCGGTAACCAAAGGCGTTTTCACGCCTAAAAAGCGATAACTAAAATTAACAGCTTTATGAAAAACACCGTCACTCTATTCTGTGCCCTATTGCTAGGTAGCTATACTTTTGCCTCTGGCAATACCCCCACAACAGAAACTGTCAACGACACTCCGGTTGCTGAAAATGCCCCTGAAGTAAACGAAATGGAGATTTATGTTAAAATACAGAAAAAAGCCGAGTTTGTTGGAGGAACTCCAGAATTGGTTAAATTTCTGAGAGAAAATCTAACATACCCAAATGTTGATGGTGACGTACAGGGTACTGTCATTGTTGAGTTTATAGTAGAGAAAGACGGTTCTATAAGCAACCCCACTATCATACGGTCTGTTCACGAACTGTTTGATGCTGAGGCCTTGCGCGTAGTCAGCAAAATGCCAAAGTGGATTCCAGCCTCCCACAACGGAAAAGTTGTCCGAAGTAAGTTCAGACTTCCCATTTCATTTAAGTTAAGCAATTGAGGTAACATCATAAAGGGCGGTAAAAACTACCGCCCTTTTACGTCTGCCACCCTTAATTTTGTACAATTGTCCAAACTGCGCATAGCATTTACGAAATAGACATAGACGTAACCGGACAAATCGGCCGGTCGGATAGTCTTCGCTTTCACCAGCCGGTTGTCGATCAGCCACTGCCGGTAAGTACCTTTCAGTAAAGCCTCACTGGGGGTAAAGCGGCTACCGGCGGCATCCTCGAAAACCAGGTTACAGAAAGAACTGTCGGTAATAACCCCGTTTTTCACAATCACCACATCGTCGGCACCACTCGCCTCCACCAACCGTATCAAAGCGCTGCGGTCGAGGTACTTATACCCGTAATCGACCGAATCGTCGTAAACCAGAGCCACCTTTTCCACCTTTTTCGGGTGGTACTCGGCAAACTCAACACTTTCAACCGCACTACCATACACCACCCGGCACTTATAGCGGCCCCGCCGCGCCGAAGCAGGCAAGGCGGCAGCCAGTTCCGAGAGGCTGAGGTCTGACTGGTAAAACCTGTTGCAGGTATCGCTGACCCTGCGCTGGTGGTAATCGAGACGCAAGAATTCGCCATTTTCCACACAAATAACATCGGAAAACTTAGGCTTCCGAACCGGAATATAGATCTTCTGCATAACTTCGTTGTATTCGTCCAACAGGCGGCTTTTGGCCGTAATGCCGCCACCGCTCCTGAAAAACTGGTTCCCGCCAGCGTCTTGCTCAATATAGCGTATAAGAACAGCACTATCGAGCGAATTTCCGTCGAAGAAACCGAACACCCCCGTATAGAAGCCGCGCGGCTCACACTCGGCCCTCCTGATAGCGTCGACCGTCGCCTTTTTGGGTGCACCCGAAACGCTACCAGCCGGCAGCATGTCGAGCAGAATCTGCCCCATACGGTTCTGCCAACCGTCGTAAAGCGTACCGCACACCTCGCTGCTGACCTGTAAGATATCGCCGCGCCCCGTTTCAATCTGGGTGATATACCGGTAACGTTCCACACGCACATGATGCGCGTTCATGCTAAGGTCGTTTCTCAACAAGTCGACAATAGTGGCATGTTCGGCACTCTCTTTCACATCAGAGAGGATGTGCCGACTGGCATTGGGAACACTGGCACTGATGGTCCCCTTCATAGGATTGGTGGAAATAACCCCATCGGCCGATACACGGACAAACCTTTCGGGAGAGAAACAGACAAAACGGTCAGGAACACAGAGACAGAAAGGAGCATCGGCCACCGCAAAGATATCGGACAACGAGCAGCTGGTCTGAATAGGGGTTTTTACCGTAAGATTGGCCAGAAACGAATCGCCACGCTGTAATGCGTTCGAGATAACCGCAAATTTTCGGGAGTAGGCTTCCAAAGTCTCTGGAGAAAAGTCCACACAGGGCTTCCCCAAAAGGGAACATGCCGGCAGAGCCGGACTATTACCACCTAGCGGAGTGCGGAACAACACCTGCCGCTGTTGGAGAGGGTGCTCGATGAAGAGCGCCTCAGACAATTCAAAATCAAAAGCAAAAAGGAAAGGGATTCGCCTTTTTGTACAGTCTGACATGCTGTTTGCCACACTTTGTACGTCGTGAGTGAAATAATGCTGCATCGTCTCTTTGAATAAAAGATAACAGCATCGGGATTCCAACTCCTACTGACTTCGGCGAGGGATAGTGGTTCTTGGCACGGAACCATACATAATGCTTCTGGTTAGCCTAACAACAGCGCAAAGATAGGCATTTTCAGCATAAAGAGCACTGTTAAAACAGAAGAGACAAGACAGAAAGACAAAAAAACTGCCTCACCGTTGCAGAACAAGTCAACAAAGCACAACGGGAGACAGTTAGACGGGATATGAAAATCGGCAAGTTGCGCCGAGGCCCTTTATTCCGCAACAACGGCGCGGACAGACAAGCCCTGTTTGCGATTTACGCCGTGGCAGTTGATGCTACTGGCAATAACCCTTGCACTGTAAGCCTCGCGGCTCACACTCTCGTGCAGAGTCGAAGTCCAATACATGCCATCGCTGTTCAAGAAAGAGTCGTCGGAATAATAACCGGAATAAGGGAAGAGAATAATGTTGCCATTCTTCTTCGAGGTACCCATCTTATAGTCAATACCGGTACCATTGTAGTTCTTCACCAATTTCCATTCACAGTTCTTCGCCAGTTCTTCCCACTCTTCGCGGGTTGGAGTCCTCCAGCCTTTCCCCCACAGAGCCGTAGCCGCATCATCGGCAGCATCCAAAACAGTCAGGTTGTCGCATTCGCCATGCATCTTGTTCGTGCAATACTTGCTGACCTTGACAATAGAGCCAGAACCACAAGACATGGCATAATTCTTCCACGAATACGACTCTTTAGAAGCTTTCTCGCCCCACGCCACGTAAATACCGTTATCTTCGGGTTTAGCGGCACCCAGATTACAGGTGGCCCAAAGGCGTCCACTAGGCAACCCCATGTCAACAAAGTCGTGTCCATTGTTATTACCGTTAACAGTCGGGGTTTCAACAGTCTGGCAGCCAGTGCCGCCCACAAGCATTAGAAAAGCGGTAAAAGCAGATGCTAAGATTCTCATAATTTTGCTGTGTATTAAGTTTGTAATTATTTAACGATGCAAAGTTAGGAGGAAAAAAAGCCTCAGAAAAGAGCATAACGGCCACAAAAGTAAGCAGATAGGAAGAAAATGGCACAACTCTGCATTCATACCAAAAATTAGATTTTTACACGTCTTCTCTTGTATAAGACTGATAAAACATATACTTTTACATGAAGAAAAGCATTTAACCATTGCTTTAAAATGTTGTTTTTAAGGAAGTGTTATACTTATTTAACTAAAAAGTTATGAAGAGGAACTAATAAGTACACATGCAGGCAAACCGCATTATATCGTTGTGTCTTATACCCCCTATAAGTATTGCAATCTACACTTTCTGTTTTATTTTAAAATTATGTCTGTAAAAGATTGTATCAGACGCCTAAAAAAAGAAGTATGAAAAAATATCTTTTTCCAATTGGTATTCTTGCTCTTTCAGCAGGTTTGTTTTCCTCTTGCAACGATGATGAAGACGACGACAACAACAACAACTCCAACAACACCTTTACCTATGTAACTGCCAACCAAAAGCGGCTGGTGAAAACATCGCTTTTTTCTAAAGACCCTAGCGATGGAACCTATGGGTCGGAACTTATTACCAATTACAAGTACGACTCTTTCGGAAGGTTGACGAAGGAAAATAATTCAAGGTTCGATAGAGAACTCAAGTATAACGGCTATGATGTTACCGGGTCTTACTATTCATTCGCATCGGAAAATGGAGATATAGAAGAAATAACAGGAAAGTTAAATGCCTATGGTTATCTTGACAACCTAAGCTACGCAATAGACGAATCGTTATTATCTACGGTTACCTACACTTACGACAACAATAAACACCTGACATCGATAAAACAGACATTTTTCTCCCCCCTTGAAGGTGAGAGAACATACGGCTATTCTTGGGAAAACGGCAACTTGACCAAAATGACTGACATTGAGTGGTACGAGGGCCAACCTACGGAAACAAAAAATCACACCTACACTTACCTTTATACTAATAACGATGTTGAAACTCCTATCGAGAACAAGTATAACATACCGCTTATAGAGCATTATGAAACAGCACTTGGCGGGAACACCGCACTAAGGGCACTGAGCGGTTTGGCAAGCAAACAACTGCCCGTCTCTATAAAGAGGGATGATGGAGAAGTGTATAATTTTGACTGGACATTAGACAAAGACGGATATCCTATCGAGGTTATTTCCAATGATAAGAAACTAGTCTTTACATGGGAATAACCCAAAGAAGCCGCCTGGAAACCCGGGCGGCTTTTTTTATGCCCTTAAGCCAACCATGTGTAACCATGGTCCGTCTCTATTAGTCGTTGCAGGGAAGGTCTACTCTAGCAATAAAAAACAGAAGATGCCGTGCTCCACAGCCAAATTATACAAGAAAGGAAAAATTATGTCCAGATCATTAATTTCTGAATATAGAAACTTTTCTTCTACATTTTTTCAAGTGGAGAAGTTTTAAATAATAAGTAATACCACTATATGTTTTTTAAAATAGAAGACGGCAAATACCAATACTTCCTCAGAAAGAAGAAAAAGTCGAAAGTGTTTTATGCTGACGAGATTAACACAGAAGACCTTTCTAATAGGTTTCTGCCTATTAAGAAAGACGGAGTTTGGCAGTATCTGGAAATAAAATAACGCCACTACCGTTGGGCCCTACCCCAAAACAGCCCCAAACCAAAGCTTTGCCGTCTGGAAGACGGTATCTCCATAACCGGGCACGTGGAAATGTCTGGTCCGTTCCCCGAGCCCGGACTCCTATGCGGCGCCGGTGCGTTTGGAAAACGCTACGTACCAACACTGGGGACAATCCTTTTTGGGGGGCAAAAACGGCGAAAATGCCGCACCCTACCCGGTTGCATTGTTACCGCTTAATTGCTAAATTTGTAATATTAAGAAAAGGAGGCACTATGGGCTTGAATTTGAATCCGAACGCTGATGCACCGGACGGATGTGCCGGGCCGGTCTACGCCTTCCGCCTGACCAACCTCGAGCCGGGGATCGGCTACAGGGTGCGCGTCAGCAGCGCCACCGGCGGTGGCGACTACCGCACCAGATGCCGCTCGAAGGCCGACTCCGCCGTTCTACACCAGCGAGTTGGACGGCCTGCTCGAGGAGGGCCTCGGGATAACGGGAGCGGGGCTGTTCAAGGAAGAGACCGACGACATGCGCTACCTGCAGTCGCTCTACAGGCAGGAGCGCGGTGACAGCATCGACAACACCGCCGCCTACATCTTCATCCTGCCAAAAGCCAGCGTGGACGGCGTAAAGGGCGACATGCCGCTGACCAGGCCGGTGGGCTACGTGTTCGCCAGCGGGGACACCTATGCCGACGGGCAGACCATCGCCCACGAGTTGGGCCACGGCCTCTACAGCTTCCAGCACGCCTTCGACTATATGGGCGTCAGCCAGGGCGAAACCGACAACCTGATGGACTACGGACTGCCTCAGGGTGAGAAGCTCGCCGTCTGGCAGTGGAACCTTATCTCCACACACAAGAACTACACCGTGCCATTCCTGACCGATGATGAGGACGGGTGGATAAAGGATAAAAACAAATTCGATATTGAGATTACGGAAACTAAAGATTACAAAAACAATCCTTTCTTTAGCTTTGATAATTGTTACAAATACAAGTCGGTTTATGCGCCAATGAAGAAAACAAAAGAAATGTATTTCCAATATCCTGAAAACAGTAAGAAGAAACATTTTGTTCCTATTTTGTTAGTTCCACAAGGTTCTGACGCTTCATTTTCTTTGAAATTTTTTAATATTCCTGATTCCATAAAAAACAAAGATGATTATCAATTATCGATTGAAGCCTCAAACGAAAATGACATTGATTTTGAACGCACATCCTTCACATTAAAGGAAATTAAAAGTGACTCTACCATTGATATTCATTTTAAAACATCTATGTCGCTAAATATGAACCTAAAGTTTAGTGATGAGTATGAAATTGATAGAATCAATAAAGGGGACAACCGGTTTATATGTATAAAAAACCAAGGTGGTGAGGTGTTGGCAAAAGTGCAATACATAACAACAGCTACTATTAATATGAAATACAAACTGGTTTATATAGTTAATAAAGACAATTCAAAAGCAGATTTCAATGAAAAAGAATTCGAGCAAAAATTAAATCAATATCATGGACACTTGTTTGTCAACTGGACTCCTGTTGAATCAGAAAGCTTTAAGTTGGAATCTATACCAAATGACATCAAAGAAAAAGGAAAATCCGAAGGCTATTTATATTATGTGGGGGCTATGTATTTAAGAAATATAGATGCTAAATGGGACAGCATATATAAAGAATGCATACAAAAAAGTAAAAAGAAAAGTGCTGTTGAAAAAAGGAAAGAAGCTGAAATTGAATTATTAAAACAATATAGAAAATACTGCAGATCAAAGGAATTAGACACCAAATTGTATTTTATTTCAGATTACGAATGTAATCAGATTGGAGGTGCAACTTCAAGGTATTACCAAATGGGAATTAATTTCAAGAACGACTTTCCAGAATGGGTTGAGGTTCCAATACACGAATTTGGTCACTTCCTATATCTTCCTGATGCAGTGCTTATATTAGACTCTGGAAGAAACAACAAAGATCATGACCTGAAAAATTTTTATCTTGCCGATTTGCAAGATTGCGATAATTTCATGTATTATTTAACGATGGAACAAATGAAAATAATTAAAAGAAAAAGATGGTTCATGTTTCAAGTTAAATATATTCATAATTCTAAATATCTATTTAAATTTGAGAAGAAAAAATGAGATTATTAGTTGTTCTTATGGTTGTGATAAAATCATTCACAACTGTAGCCTCTGAAAAAGTATGTAATGATAGCTTGAGAGCTTTAATAAGTTCATGTCTGGATAGTTGTAGGGTCAACGAAATGTATTGTGGCATTTTGAACGGTATAATTTTCAATAATCCTTCGTTTGATTCTATGGATTCCACATGTCTTTCGAATCATGACATGACGAGAATTCAGTTACTTGTCAAAGGCGAATATGAAGATTGGGAGTTAGATAAGATTGTAACTTACCAAAAACACAAGAGTTATATAGACAATAAAGTTAAGCATGATGCTATATTTACGTCACTCCGTAGCATAGAATTAAAAGAAAAAAGGAAACAAATTATCACAGACTCGATGCTATGTCTCTTGAAAAGAGAACAAAAAGAGGAAAAGTACAGTGTTCAATGTGTTTATAATTTAATACTTAATTTAAATCTCAGACAGTTTATACCATTAATTATCAATGTTATAAATGATAAAAAAGGGGTTCGCTGTTCTGATTGTGATAGAGAGTTGACACTTGCATTTTTTGGAATAGAACCATACCTTTCAAATAGCATAAAAAAATACGGTTACAATCCAAATACTGGAAACATCAATGACTCATTTACATTGGAACTGTTAGCTACTCCAAAGGCTATTTATGAAATTTCAAAAGCACTAAAATCAACTAGTTATGAATTTGCCACTTCTGCTGGTGATTGTGTATATAACGTAAAAGATTTTTATCTTGATCACTTGTCAGAGATTGTTGACGGCTTCCCCTTTGAAATAGATTGCGACTGGTACAATTGCCACACGTGTAAAATCAGTAAAAGGAAATGGAATCGCATCATTAAATGGTTTGAGAAAAACAAAGAAAATTTGAAACTAAAAGAATCGTATTATAATGAAATTCACGAAAGATGAATTTTATTATAATAAAACAAAACAACAATTGACGAAATAAATTCTAGGTCATGCTAGATTAGCTCGCCACATTCACGGTACACAGTCGATGATTAATTGATGTTGAAGACAACGAACTATATACGGCACTATGGGCTGAAAGTTACCAACTGCGGTATAAACAACGATAAAAAATGAAAGATTCGATATGAGACACCTACTGATATACATAGTGTTCTGCCTGGCGCTGCTGCCACGGCCGTGCCACGCATGGAACGAGACCACGGACGAGGCACCGCAAGCGCTGGACGTGGCCGACGCGCTGCAGAACGGGCTCTACTACCCGACCCCCATACCGCTGAAGAAAGACTTCAAGGAGTTCGGCATCAGCATGAGCCTGGACACGCTGCGGTTTGCGAGAGGAACTGACCCGACCGGGACGGATGACGACTACACCGCCCTCGACGCCTGGGTGCAGATACAGCTGCCCTTCCTCGACCACACCAACGGCAACGACCTGGTACGCTTCTCGGGCAAGAACATCAAACTGCGGGGAGGGAAAGCGGCCGTTTCACGCATCGGACTGGACAAATGTCCGCCGTTTAACTTCAGCAAAGACATCAAGCTGCAGTTCCTGCAAACCATGCCGACCGCCGGCAGCGGAGAAATACAGTGCGCCAAAGGCGACAGCACGTGGGTGGACTTCACCTGCAACGGTGTGGAGGCCTTCAGCCTGATAGGCTGCTTCACCTTCAACAGCACACTGCTCACGCCCGCCACCGCCGGCAAAGACAGCGTAAGGGCCTATTTTGTGATGACGAGCGACGGCGGCACCATCGCCAAAATCTGCTTTGCCGACAGTTTCAAAGTCAGGGGCTGTGGCGACTTCGTGTTCACCATAAAGGACGCACTGGTCGATTTCAGCAGCAAACGCAACTCACCCGGCTTTGCCTTCCCGGTAGCGGACTACTGGCCCGCCAACATTCCGCAGGAGGGTTGGACAGGCTTCTTCCTCGACCAGCTGACGGTCTCCTTCCCGAAGGAGTTCCTTTCGAGGAAGAGCAGCGCACAACCCAAAATCGAGCTTTCGAAAAAGGAGTTCCAAATCTAATGGACTATCAGAGGAATGACGCTTTTTTAAAAGAAAGGATAAATAAATGGTTTAAATACCAATACAACAAAGTGCATGAAAAAAATAAAGAAGATAATGAAGATAATGAAGTAAAATGAGAAGAACATACAAAATAATAGTGCTGTTGCTAAGCATTGCCACCTGCAGTGCCAAAGCCAAAACCGGAGTTGACGAACTCTGTAAAATCATTGATAGGGATAAAAATGCTTATATAACTATAAACAAGTCTTCTTCAATGGTATACGATTTGGATTTTGAGGCATGCCAAAATAACCAAAAAGTGAAAGACTATTTTCTAAAGTTGTTAGATGTGCACGAGTATTTAGACTATCATATGACATATTTTAATCAGAATCAGACTGGAATTTTGGATGAATACTTAAAAGACCATTTCAATCGCACTTACGTTGACTCTGTTTACAGAACGCCAGCACTTTTGAAGCATTATTCCGACATGTTGAGAAATAGGGAGGAAGCAAAGTGGGTTGAAAATTTTTATGATTATACTAGTTTCGATGATATAAAGCACATCTTTACACACCTCCGTTACCCTGAAGCCTACCAAAAGATGTTAGCAAACATCAACGAGAAGAAGGATTCGGGAAAATTCAGAAAGCTATTGCGTATAATGCAGGACCATGAAGAGTGGAAACAGTTTCTTGCTGAAATACAATCAAAAATAAGGGACAAGTCCTATTCTATGAAGGATTTGAAATACTTTATGAATGAGTATAATAAACTTTGGATTTATGGCAGTTCTTCCGTCGATTTCTTCCTGTGTATGTTAGACTATAAAGACACCACCTATTATAGTGGCTGTTCATGTTTGAGAGCAGGAGGAAAGAAGTTTCCATTCAACATAGCTGTATTAGGCGATTCTGAAAAAATCACAGACTACCTGATGCGTTCTGACAATCCCACAATCAGAGAAATATGTTACTCATTATGGAGAGACAGACGTAGCTCAAGTGTTACCTATTTAGATGATTTACTATGTAAAATGAGCTATGAAGAGCTTGAAAAAATAAGTGAAAAAATAATTCAGAACAAGGAGGCGTTCGTTGAGGTATTAGAGCCCCTGAAAAAAAAGCTCGACGAAGAGAACAACTGGTGGCGTTCGAAAATACCATACAGGAAAGGGGAGTAACGGCACTGTGGGCTGAAAGTTGCCAACTGCGGTATAAACAACGATAAAAACTGAAAGATTCGATATGAGACACCTACTGATATACATAGTGTTCTGCCTGGCGCTGCTGCCACGGCCGTGCCACGCATGGGACGAGACCACGGACGAGGCACCGCAAGCGCTGGACGTGGCCGACGCGCTGCAGAACGGGCTCTACTACCCGGTTGCATTGTTACCGCTTAATTGCTAAATTTGCAAAACACTAAATCATTCGGCCTATGTGTATACCCATCGCCTCATACAACTCCGACGAGCGCTCGATTTACGAGGAAAGCCTTAAGAACCTGTGGGACTTGAACAACTGTCTCGATACGGCCAAACGGAATGGTCATGACGAAGGCTTTGCTGAAGGACGTGCAGAGGGACGCGCTGAGGGACGCGCTGAAGGTCGTGCTGAGGGCGAGGCCATCGGCTTGGAGAAAGGTGTGAAAAAAGAAAAAATTGAGAACGCCCGCAGGATGAAAGAATGCGGTGTGGATTCAGCTATCATATCGACCGTAACAGGACTTACAATATCGGAAATTGAGGCTCTATAAGGTTACAACACCCACCTTCAGAACCTGAAAACAACAGCAAACACCCGTCTGTAAGACGGTATCTTCATAACCAGGCACGGCAGAACTGTCCACTTCCAACCTAAACTGCTTGCCGGTTCCCGCTTTCAAAGAAACCTCGCAAAACGACGAGTTCATCTATCTGAATACCTGAAAACCATAACGGGGTCGATGTTTCCATATCTATTATGATAGACTATGTCTATTATAGAATAGATGTTTTCAGTTGTCAGTCTATAAAAAAAGGGGAATCTTTGCACAAGTAAAAACAAAAAAACAAAGCGTATGGAAAACTTTAACAACATCATCAACAGCGAACAACTAACTTTGGTCGACTTCTTTGCAACCTGGTGCGGACCCTGCAAAATGATGCACCCCGTACTCGAACAGTTGAAAGAAGAGATGGGAGACAGCATCCGCATCATTAAACTAGACGTGGAAAAGAACGAAAGTCTCTCTGACTTCTACCGTATACAGTCGGTGCCTACCCTAATGCTTTTCAGAAAAGGGGAAGTTGTATGGCGCCAGAGCGGTACAGCCAGCCTCAGCGCCCTTAAAGCTTTAATTGAAAAGTACCAGTAAAAAAAATGGAGGACGGGATATGGATACAAGAAAAGAGAAAGCCGCAGATTTGAAACGGCAGGGCACCCACAACTGCGCACAAGCCGTGGCCTGCACCTACAGCGACTTTACAGGACTGGACGCTGACACCCTGAAAGCGGCTGGCAACAGTTTCGCCGCCGGCATGGGTAACATGGAAGGAACCTGCGGCGCCATAGTTGGGGCCGGACTGGCACTGGGGCTCATTTTAAAAGACAAAGGCAAGTCGGTTCGCTATATGCGGCAGATAATGGAAAAATTCAAAGTGCGCAACGGGGCTACCCAATGCCGCCTACTGAAAGGCGCCGAAACCGGGAAAGTGCTTCGCGAATGTCCACTCTGCGTATCAGATGCCGCAGAGTTTTTAGAAGAAATCATCGAGCAAGAGGGGGTGGCCAATGGCAAAATATAAATACAAGGCAGAAAAGGAGAAAGACCGCTGCGTCGCCTGCGGAGTCTGCGTAAAGGTATGTCCGAAATCGGCCATCAGCATCTATAAGGGGTGCTATGCCGTAATAAACGAAGAGGAGTGCGTAGGCTGTGGCATTTGCGGAAAGAACTGTCCGGCCGGAGTTATACACAAAGTAGAGAACAAGGAATATGTCAAGTAAAAAAGAAAAAAAATGGAGCGACTACATGTGGGTAGTGTCAGCCACCTATTTCGCGCTAGGCTTCTTCAACATTGTATTTGCGTGGTTTGGAGTCATCTGCTTTTTAATACCGCTGCTAATCGCTATCTTTGGAGGAGGGAAGCAGTACTGCAACCACTATTGTGGCCGAGGCCAACTGTTCCTAAAAATAGGGAATAGTCTGGGTTGGTCGAAGGGTCGTCTGGCACCGCGCTGGCTATCGTCGAAATACTTCCGCCACGGATTTCTGGTCTTCTTCCTGTTCTTCTTTGTTCAAATGGTATGGCTGACCGTAGAAGTGGCCAAAGGCATAGAAACACTGCACGAGACCATCCACCTACTGTGGAGTTTCGACGTGCCATGGCACTGGGCCTACCGAACAGAAATAACCCCCTGGAAGGCGCAGTTTGCCTTCGGGCTCTACGGCATAATGCTCACATCGCTGATAGTAGGTGTAATACTGACCATTGTATACCGTCCGCGCACGTGGTGCGTATTCTGCCCAATGGGGAACATGACACAGCAAATCAGCAAACTAAAAGCTGGCAAAAAATGAACATACAGCAACTAAAATATGTAATGGCCCTCGACCGCTTCCGCAACTTTGCGAAAGCGGCCGAGTCGTGCAACGTCTCCCAACCCACACTAAGCGCCATGCTGGTGAAGCTGGAAGAAGAGCTGGACATTAAAATTTTTGAGCGGACCAACAAGTCGGTGACTCCGACCACCATCGGTAGGAAAATCATCGACCAGGCCGAGCGTGTCTTGATGGAATATGGGCGGATTGGCGAGATTATATCGGAAGACAAAGGTGCCATCGGTGGAACATTTACCCTATCGGTCGGTCCGACAATCGCCCCCTACCTGTTACCGAAATTCATCAAAATCTACCGCGACAGCTATCCGACCGTCGATTTGTCGATTGTCGAATTAAAGAGCACCCACATGCAGGAATCGCTGCTTCATGGGAGCATCGACGCGGGCATCTCCATATCTGGCAACACCCATGAAGGCCTGTTGGAAATACCCCTCTACACCGAACCGTTTTTTGTGTACCTATCGGAGTCGTGTTGGCGGAAACTGCCCGTATTCAATCCGCAAGACTTAGAGCACGAATCGATGTGGATCATGAAAGACGCACAATGTCTGCGCGAGAGCGCATTCAGTTTCTGCAAAGCCCGCAGCAAAGGCCACCACATCTACGAGGCTGGCACCATAGAGACCCTCATCCGCATAGTAGACGAAAACGGCGGTTACACCATCATACCAGAAATGCATTTGAGTTTCCTGACCGACGAGCAACGGAAGCGCATCCGTCGAATCGAAGGAGACTACCACTCGCAGCGCCGCATATCGCTCTATATAAAGGCCGACTACATCCGCCAGCAAATGCTCAACACCATAACCGACACCCTGAAAAAATTCATGCCCCAGGGAATGCTCAACGACGGAATTGTAAAATACGGCATAAGGCTGTAAAAAACAGATATGTGCAACAAAATAGCGCTTAAATTACTGAATCTCAACTTTCTCACCTAAAAACTTAGGCTGTTTCCCTATTTGTAAGTCGATAAAAAGCTTTACACGGGCCAACACTTCGCGGCATTTGGTTTTAAATCCCCAAAAAGCGGAAACATCTTTCGCATTCAAAGCAATAGCATCGATGCCGAAATATTCGGCCAGATAGAGGGCGCGCTCGTTGTGGAATTTTTGGGAAATAATGGTAAAGGATTTTTGTCCGAACACCTTGTCCGCCCTCACAACAGAGTCGAGCGTACGGAAACCGGCATAGTCTAAAACGATTTTTTCACTGGGTATTCCCCCAGCCACCAACGCATTGCGCATTTCCTCTGGTTCGTTGTAATCTTGTTTCCTGTTATCACCACTTATCAAAACATAATCTATTTTCCCTGCTTTATACAGGTTGACCGTCGCTTCGATCCGGTAATCGAAATAGGCATTCCTACAACCGTTCCCCAACCTTGGGGCAGTACCCAGCAACAATCCGACCTTGTTATGTGGAATAAGTCCGACTTCGTCGTAACACTTGCCCATTGCGCTATTGGTTACCCTACGGTTACTCATAACAATGGCCATAAAGAAAAACAGGACCAGAAGTACCACATCAACACGGAACGATTTCTTTTTTGACATAAGCAACTAAGATAGATGTACTAAAAAACACACTAAATTACGGAAATTCCAGCATTTCCGACACTTTTCAAGAACAGATGCGGGAAAGGATGCTAATCGGAATCGACCTCTTCGACCAACGTATCTATAAGTATTTCAATTTGTTGTTGTGTCAGTAGCATGCGCTTGCTACGACGCTGTTTAAATCCTAGAAAATATAACTTTAAATTTAGTGGATCCATTTTCCCGGCTTCCTGCCATAGATTGTACAAATCAGTGGCACCCTGAAAACCCATTACCACCCCGTCAGCCTCGTAGGCTACAGAGTCAGCTACAGACTGTGTTCTCATTAGTATCTGTTTAGCTTCATCTATACTGAAACAGTCATTCCCATTTCCGGCTTCCTTTTCGTAACTAGAATCATAGATTGCCAGCCCGCACTCGAAACCGCTACAAACGAACTTGTCGAACTTCTTGTCGAAGGACAAACCAAACGCAGACGAACAACCGAAAGCATACGCGACAGAGTCGCCAAAAGTCTTCAACTCTTGCGCCACCGTATTACAAGAAAAAAACACACCGACAAACAGCGTGACCATTCTAAGCCTCAAGTCCATTCTGTACTAAAACATTTTATGTACAAAGTTAGGGTAAACCATACTATAACAAAAGAAAATCTCCGGGCAATATATACCCGGAGACCTCCCTATCGGCTATACTTTTCAGTTATTACCGTTTTACGAACTTGGCAGAGAGGGTTCTGCTACCAGACTGTATGCGTACAATGTAGACGCTAGGCTTCAGCCCACCCACATAAATGCTGCCGCCATTCTCTACCACATCGCGCTTCACCAGTTGTCCCGTGTAGTCGATGATAGAGACGTTGGCACGGTCGTCGGTGCCCAAAGCGAACCAGAGATAGTCGTCTACAGGGTTCGGATAAACGCGGACGTCAACCCCAGTTTCCTGCACCAGTTCCAAGCCGCCAATTGTGGTTGAGTGGTCTGGCGCGAAAACATTGCGAGCGGCGAACGTCGGCCTGCTAGTGAGCGCCCAAGCGCCGTCTCCCTCGTACGAGAAGCGGGAGAACGAGTTACCGCTAGTGTGCACTTCGTATCGGATAGAGTCGATTACCGAGAGTTCGCCATTCAACATTCTCGACAGGGTAACAGTCTGGCTCTTCTTCTTCGTCAGCTGGAAGTTGGTGTGCAACACCCCTTGGCTAGAAGAGTCGGCATCGGCCCAAAGAATCAGATAACCCTTAGCCGGAACAGTGGTTTCCTCCTCGTAACCGGTAGGAATCTGGTAGCGGGTCAGGTCAGTGCGCTTGTCGGAAATGAACATACCGCCAAGGTCGACCGGAGAAGTGCCATCGTTGTAGATTTCAATCCAGTCGTCATCTTCCCTATAGTCGTCGACATACTGCTTGTTGGCGATACAGATTTCGTTGAGGTAGAGTTTTATATTGTCGGGCGACCAGGTTGGGTCTTCCTCGAAAACGGCCTTTAAGGTCAACGAATCGCTGAAGACCGTTGAATAGTTCTGCTGGAGCGAGTTTTCCAACACCACTAACGCATTTTTGCTGTCTTGAATGGCCATGTCGAACACGATAGAAGACGACTTTTTCGCACAATGCAGCTCAACCGCAATCACATTCGCACCCTGCACCAAAAACTGTTTGTTGATGTAGAACTGGCGGGTAGCGTAAGAGTCCATCTCAAATTCGGCATTGACCGTATCGGAAAGCGGAACATCGGAAGGGATATTGAAGCGGTAGACCTCCTGCCCGTTGACATAGATAACGACACCGTCGTTCATCTTCGCCGTACAGAACAAGTCGCCAGCCGCAGCAAGGTCGTCGATGTTGAACGTGTTGCGGAGGTAGGAAGTTGGGTTCAAGGCACCACGGGTACTGATTTTGGTCTCCATAAAGTAAGAGACATCAGAGCCGAGAGGAGCAGGCCCTTCTTTCCACTCGCTGTCGTCGAAGCCAACCGTTTTCCAGTTCGGATCGACATCGGACTTCTGGTAAAGGTATTTCCAATCAGACTCGAACGGAAGGACGTACTTCTCCTTGCAGACCTCCCAATTCTTAAAGCGGAAACCATCGGGAGCGACAGCCTTAACATCGAGCGGCTGGCCAACAAAGTAGTAGCTGCGGAAATCGCTCCTGTTAACCATATCCAAACCGTTCAGTTCGTAGCTGGCCCCTTTGGTATCGGAGCAGAAGCGGATAGGGGCAGGGTCGCCTATCTTCAGGTTTTTCGAAACATCGTAGAAGAGGTAGTCGGGACGCGCAGTAATAAAGTTCCTTACCTTTTCACACTCGTTTCTCCACGAGTCGGCCTCGTTTTTCTTTATGCTTTTAAGGTAGTCCATATAGAAATCTGCCTCGTCGTGCACAAGTCCAATCATACTGTCCAGCACAGCCGACACATGGTCTTCGGCAAAAGTAGTGCCCGCATGAACGGTAAACTTGTTTATCAAGCGTTTCTTAACGTCGGGATGGTTCATCAGCAACGGGAAGAACGAGCACTTTTTAGCATAGGTGAATCCGTCTGTTGTCAGGTAGTTGCCATACAGCGAAGTCGAGAAATCGGTGTCGTAGAGAATCCACCTCCACTTACCGTCTTTCAGGCGTTTCCAGGCCTTAATGTTACCGGCAGACCAGTCTTCGTTGCAGTAATAGATTTCGGTGGTGAAGTAGTTCAGCATTTCGTCAACATCGATAATCTTGTCGATATCTTCGAAGGTAGCAGACGCATTGTTAGCAATGTCGAGCACCTCTTGGTAGGCCTCGCACTCGACCACCTTGTCGGGCTTCTCCTCGATGCAGAACTCGTCGTCGTCTAGACCATAGTTTGAATAGACAAAGTCTTTACCCGAACGCTCTCTGATACCCATCATACCATAATACTCGCCGTTGACAAAAACAACAGCAGGCTCGTAAGCCTGGTGGTCGATATCCATGCTAGAAGCAACCAGCGTCTGGAGGTAACCGTCGCGGAAAAGCATACGACCGAAGTCGTTACCCGAATTGCGGAGCACAAAGCTCTTCCATTTCAGGTTAGGCTTTTCGTTGAAAATCGGGTAGTCGAACTTGTTGTTGCCATAAACCTTGTTGGCCTTCACTTTGATAGACTTGACCCCCTTCGTCCGTGAGCAGGCACCAAAAGCGCCCACCTTCACCTCCTGGCTGATGCGCTGCACCTTCCCCTCATCGAAAATTTCGATGTTGCAAGGGCGGTCCCAGTCGTTCATATAATTAGCCCTGCGTTCCTTCGCGCTACAATAGGTAGGCACCTCGCTACCGTTTACACCTACCGCCAAAGCACCTAGTTCGTCGCCAAAAAGGAACTCGTCGTCGGTTGCAAGCGACACCACCTTGGTAGAGGCCGGAATGGTATTGTCGACAAAATAGCTCGAAGTGGTGATATCGCTGCTGACTTCACCGTCGACCACCGCAATAGCACGGAGCACAGCGGTAGTACTAATACTTACAGGACCAGTGTATAAGGCTTCAGGAACGGGTTTCGGCTCACTACCGTCGGTTGTGTAGTAAATAGAGGCAGCCGGATTAGGGGCAGAAATTGCAACACTAACCCCACTGTTGTAAAATCCGCCCGACAAACTGAAAACAGGCGCCTTCGTCTGAGCGTTCACCACAACGCCAATGTTACTCTGGCCCATAGAGGACGTAAGGAGGTGTCCCAGCACCTCACCGCCGTCGACTGTTCTACCGTACGAAGTGTTCCTGAACGTCTTCGGGTAGGTCATTCGGTCTAGCTCGTTTCCTTTTTCGTCGGAAAGGATAAGTACACCGCCATCGCAGTCGAGTTTGAAACTGGCATGGTTGTACTCGTTCAGCTCGTCGAAGTAGAAAACCGCATACTGCTTAGGGCCAAGCACTGTTTCGTCTTGGTTCTTCCATAGGAAGTGGTCGTCGTCGGTGTCAGAAAAATAGCAATTCGACAAATCGACCTCCTCGTCTCCTGAATTGTAGATTTCAACCCAACCGTCAAAATTTAGCTCATCGCTCAAAACGGCAGAGGAATTCCTCACCATTAATTCGTTAATGTGTACCGCGGCATTTGTTGTCAGAGCAAAAGAAACCCCTAACAACAAGCCCATAAATCTGTTGTTTTTCATTTGTATTAAAAAGAGAGTGTAAAGTAACTTAATGCGGCAAAAATACGCTATTTTTCCGAAAAAGTAGTTTCCTTTCGTAAAAGAATTACGAATTTTCTTTCTATACTATAGGTAGTTACACAACCGGAAGTCCTTTGGCTAGGGCCTCGGCGACCAGACTAGCTCCAAAAACGCAAAAAAGACATATCTGCCCACTTTTGATTCATTTTTGCTCTTTGCAAAGAACAACGGCTTACCTACCTTTGCGAAGAAAATAACTAAACAACACCAACTAAACGAAAATCTACGTATGGATTACAAAATAGAAGGCAAGACGCTGATTTTTAACGACGGGATAAAAACAATTGAAAAAGAAGAGTATCCCGACCATATAGACACCATTGTGATACCCGACTCGGTAACAGGCATAGCAGACAAAGCATTCTGCCATCACCCCAACCTACGGCACATCAAATTCTCGACAGGACTGAAATATATTGGCACAAAGGCCTTTTCGGAATGTAACAGCCTTGAAGAAGTCGAATTTCCAGAAGGAGTTAAGGACATTGGTGAAGAGGCATTCTACAAATGCACCCAACTGAAACGCATAGGGCTGAAAGACGGAATAGAAAACATCTTCTGTCGCGCATTCGCCGAATGCAGCCTTTTAGAGGACGTCTCATACGTAAACCTTCGGAACATGCTGCATGCCGGTGCTTTTGAAGGCACCCTTCTTTATAACAAACTAAAATGCGACAACCAGCTGGTGATATTAGGCAACATTTTGCTTGACGGGAAAGAGGCAAAAGGAGACCTAGTGCTGCCGGAACAGGTAGAGGAAGTGGCCTGCGAAGCGTTTAAAGGCAACAACGAGCTGACGAGTGTGGTACTGCCCAACACGGTTAAAGGCGCACATTACCAAGCCTTTATGAATTGCAGCAACCTGAAAAAGGCTGTGCTGCCCAAAAACCTCGAGTGCCTGTCTGCCGAACTCTTTAAAGATTGCAGTTCGCTAACGGAAATTGTACTACCCAAACAGACAGAATGCGTTTATGGGAAAGCTTTCGAAGGCACCCCCTGGCTCAACAAGCAGAAAGAACCCGGCAAGCCTTTTGTACTTTTCGGTTGTCTGATAGACGGTTCGTCGTATGAAGGGGAGGTGAACCTGCAAGGTATAAAAAACATTTCGGGTTTCGCATTCGAAAACAACGTCCGCATCACCAAAGTGGTTGTCGACGAAGAGTGCCAGAACATTTCATCTGCAGCATTCCGAAACTGCGTCATGCTGGAAGAGGTCGTCATGCCTGCCACCATGAAGGAGATGGGATGGAGCATCTTCAAGAATTGCGTGCAACTGGAAAAGATAACCATACCGGAAGGTATTGACACCATACCTATCGACGCCTTCTACAACTGCAACAAACTCAGGGAAGTTCATTTGCCAAAATCGCTTGAAAAAGTGGAGAAAGGCGCCTTTTACAATTGCAAAAGCCTGCCTGCCCTCAAACTCGGTAGCAATGTGTACACCGAGGAAGGCGCTTTTGGCAACGACCCAAAAGAGTTGAAAGACATCCAATACAAAGTGGTGAGAGTCAAGGAGGCAAAAAAGGGAAAAAACGGTATGCAGGCTGCCGATACAGTAGCCCAGAACCGTTACCAAAACAACAAGAATATAATGGTAGCGATTATTCCCGACGGTGTGAAGGAAATTGAAGCCCATGCTTTCGAAAGCTGCGACAATCTGAGAATGGTTGTCTTGCCCGACAGCCTGGAGGTGATTGGTGAGAATGCGTTCTTTTTCTGCTCGAATCTGGAATTTATAAATATACCAAACCGATTAAGGGAAATAGGCGATAGCGCCTTTCGTGGGTGTGCGAAACTTAAAAGCATCCATCTCCCCGATTCTATACGGACAATCAGCTACTCCGCTTTTTCAGAATGCGAATCACTAAGTGACTTGACATTGCCCGAAGGATTAGAATCTATTGGTTCGACGTGCTTTCAGGAATGTGCGAAACTAGAAAAAGTAACCATACCCTCTACCGTCAAGGTTGTAGAGTATGGAACGTTCAAGCAATGCGTGTCGTTGAAAGAGGTTGTGCTTTCCGAAGGGGTGGAAACCATCTGCAGCAACGCGTTTGCCGAGTGTGTCGCTCTGGAGAAAGTGCACCAGCCCTACTCCTTGACACAGGTGGAAGAGCTTGCGTTTGAACATTGCCCCAAAATGCAGGGCCTGAACAAGAAAAAAGCAAACGGTAAAGTAAATTTTGACCGCGATGCCTATGGCTACACCTGGCGTACCACTCTACTAAGAGGGGTGCAAGACGGCCTGAGGTCCTTATTTTTACCGGTCATACTACCCCTGGCAATTATTACACCTATTATGTGTATATTTTTCCCTTGGGGCATGGCCATAGTCTATTCATTACTGGCCCTGCCAATTTTATGGATTGCCTTTTTCTTTTTACTTTTATTCATATTCCGCAACGGGATTCACCACTAGTCTGCATCGGGGGCATCTGTCCTGCCTGAAGACTGTACCCGAAAGATCAAGTACGGACGAAAGATTGCTACCGCACCCTAGCTCCAATGCTTCAACAGCGAGAGGTGGGAGTCGAAAAGTTTCCGTCTTTCGTCTTCGCCCATGTTGTCGGGATTAGGCATTGCCTTGACCAAAAAATCAAGCAGGTCTTCCTTCTTCTGATACGTGAATTTACCATCGGTGTAACACCATTTGCAATAATCTTCATTAAAGTCGCCATTAACGTCCCTACTAATCATTGAATCGTCAGAAAGTGGCATACCGCAACACTGGCAGAACAGCGTGCGTGGAGCGCCCAGCAACGTGTTGATGGAGACGTTGAACTCGCGCGACAGCACTTTAAGCATTTCCGGGTTGGGCTGTGTCAGACCTGTTTCCCAACGGCTGACAGCCTGCCTGGTTACATTAATACGCTCTGCCATCTGGTCTTGTGTCAGATTATTCTTTTCACGAAGATTTCTTAAAATTTCTTTTACTTCCATGTTATCTTTTTTTTGTTGGCACAAAGTTAGCACTGGAACAAAAGCGTGTCAAGAAACAAGTTGTTGCTTTTTCCATTGCACCGGTGCGGACACCTGCCACGGCATTCTCCGCCTGTTGCCAACCTTAACGTAGACCCAAATGGGAGCACCATTCCACCATACCCGGATATGAAAAAATGGTCATGCAGTCAGAAAAATCAGTCGTTGATGTAACGACACCTGTAAATCTGTCCTTCCTGTTCACCCAACACCTTGATGCTGAAATGGTAGCGCTTGTTGTCGTATTCAACAATTCTGATGCTAGTTTTAGCAAGGAACTCGTCAGCGCACTGGAACTCAACATACCTTCTGTCTTTCATTACGTGCCATTTTTTAGGAGACTCAATAATGTAGAACTTAGTATTGTTGATACAGATAACGCTATCGCTCAACTCGAAAGTGATTGAAGAAGAGTCTTTCTTCCAGTTGGTCCACCGGTACTGACCGCTGTTATTCTGGTCAATAACACCATTGGCGTTGGCAACAGTTTCAAACTTGACGGTAGAAGCCGAACAAAAAGTATATAGGAACAAAGACAAAATAAAGAGTACGTGTTTCATAACTGTAATTTTTTGAGGGTTTACTAATGTAAGTTTTGTTGCCACCGGAGACTGTTGTTTGTTCCCGTTGACAAGGCAAAGTTAGGGCAAGTGTTAAGGGTATGACGGACAGATAAGGAAAGGATTCCGGACAAGTTGTGAAGTTCACAATTTGTACAAGACTTTCACAGTTTGTACATTCTTATTATCTGATTATCTGATTATCTGATAATTGCAGTTTTTTAGCCCAACGTTTAGGCTTGGCGTTTTTTTATAGTTTAAAGTCGGCGGTTCAAGATAAGGCAAGAAGGTACTGCCTCAGCTCGCACATGCCGTTGGAACCGAAGCAGTAAGAAACATTCATTATAACATAGAAAGAAAAGCCGTCCATACAGGCTACTTCAAACTAACCACCCTGCCAACAAACAAAACGGCACCCGTACGTTCGTCGAATATAGCGTAAAGGAACGGATAGTCGGCAATGAATTTAACTGGATTTTGACTTACGCCACAAACAATAAAATTCAAATGCGAAGCAGCAGCAGCCTCAGTACCTTTCTCGTTAACCGTTATTTTTGCCTTATGGGAATAATTCGAAACATAGAGGCTGTCGGTAATCTGCTTCAACGAGTTGGCCGTGCTGTCGAAAATAGAGGTGACCCCCATATCCCCTAACACCGAGATTAGGTCAATATCCCTTTTTTCGAGTACAGAAAAGGAGCCAGAAAAACCAACGGAGAAGTCGGGCAGACCAGAAACTCGAAACAGGCGCGTTTTAAAGTTTCAGACCGTGCAGTACGGGAATAGACTTTTTACTACCTTTGTACTAACATTTTAATTAACAACTCTAGGCATACCGCTATTCGTATTGTTACACGTTGTAAAAAATCCATAAGTTTTCTACCATGGCATTCATCATCCTTTTCCAATTTGCAGTTATCGTACTGCTTATCTATCTACTCATCTCGAAAGACAAAGAGGTAAAGAGCATGGCCAGCCTGCTACCAGACACGAGGACCAAAAGTAAAAGCATCACCTACAGCTGGAAATTAGACTCCGCCAGAAAAACCAAACTGAAAGGGCACCTGACCCTCTGGTTCAACCCCGAAGAGATTGAAGAACAGCGGATGAACAATCCGTTTGCACTGTACTCCAACCACGACACGGAAGACAAATTGCGCAAGATGTATTTTTATATGCTGGGCAATCCGCGTACACTGATGCATGCGGCTGATGTCGTAAAATACATTAACCGGGAATGCAGCCGCAACAACGTGGGCGAACTCGACAAGCTACAGTTTGTATTAGACTTTGTGCAAGAGCCCAACCTAAGATACAACTACGACCACGACTGCGCGGAAATACAACATTCCAGAGAATACGTCCGCTTCCCCGACGAAACCCTCTACGACCGGAACGGTGACTGCGACTGCAAGGCATTCCTGGCCGCTACCCTGTTCCACCTGATGGGGTACAATGTGCTTTACCTCCTCTCGTATAAAATAGGGCACGCCGCCATCTGCATCGAATACGACCAGCGCTGGCAGGCACTACTTCAAGACTCCCCCAAAGACGTAACGACAGAAGTTGACGGCCGAAAATACGTCTACTGCGAGACCACGTCAGACAACTTCAGAATAGGAGGCATTTCGCCCGAATACACCATAAAGGATTTTGAGACCAAGATAGAGCTCAGAGGCTGACCCCAGTTTCCGCAAGCGCTCAGTTCCAAACAGCTTGAAAACATATATTCAGCAAACAGCTCTTCCAGGCTGTTGCAGAAGAAAAAAAATGTGACGGGAGTTTTCACAACTGCCGTCACCCCATAACCTTAACTATGAAAAATCTATCTGTTTTGTTTGCATTACAAAGTTAGTTACCATACACAACATATACAAACATAATTGTATACTATATTTACTATAAAATGTTCTTTTTGAGAAAAAATGACAGAATTTGCTAAAAAACACCCAATTATAGTCCTATTAGGGTATTAGAAAAAAGAGGTTACCACCCCACTCCCCACACAGTTTTTCACCCAAACGCGGTTCGACGGAGAGCGGGAACGGCTACTGGCAACAGACCACCATGCATTTTGAATAGTGCACAAGTTTTGCGAATGTTCCGGAATTTATATAATTTAGTTTAAACAAGCGAAGCGATGCCGGCTCCACTCCAAGAGGGGCGGAACAGACCGCAACTGGGGCCTGCCGCACACGCAGAAAAATAAACAAACAATTTAAATACGCCCGGCAAGTACTGCACGGCCTGGCAAACAACGTAACTTTAATCAACACTTATGGTAAGTTCTAGAAACACTACTAAAATTGGAAGTTGTAAGAAACTGGAAGGAAGTATTTACGTTTTGTCTGTATTCGTATCCGTAAATGGATGCGTATGGGATAACAACTCTGCACAACAGTGCTACAATCTGCTATTTCAGGCCGAAGACTGGCTGACCAGACAAGCCAGACGATACGGCAAAGCCATCACATTCGAAAATGGCGGATTCGGGAGCGACGGCTCAGTCTATGCCAACCGCTACGTCAACCTGTCGGTTACAAAATCGGGCGACTTGTACCAGTATTTCGACGAAATAATGCAGGCAATCGGCTATAGGGACAAGGCCCAATTCTACGACTGGGCCAAAAACCAGAAAGGAGCCGACAATAGTCTGATACTCTTCTTCTTCAACACCGACGACCGCAGTTTTGCCTACTGTGCCACTTCGGGTATGATGAATTACGACCCGCACAAATACAATTCGGAATATGCCGTTATCTACCGGGCAATGTCGGGCCATATGACAGAAGCGGGCACCATTGCGCACGAAATACTCCACCTGTTCGGCGCATGGGACATGTATCCGTCTGAGACACTCACCAAAGAGCAGTCTGACACCGCCGCACGTATGTATCCGCGCTCCATCATGATTCAAACACAAAACATCGAGCAACGGGAAATAGACGAGGTAAATGCCTGGTTGGTGGGACTGGGTCCGGAAAAAGACTATTTCCGCTGGTTCCAAAGTGCTACCGCCTATGGCAAAGAATATGAAGTAGACAGCGAATTCGACGAAGACGAAATCAGATCGCCACAAGAAGACGACGAAGAATGCTACTACGACGAAGAAAGTGGAGAAGAAGGAAACTACGAGGAAGAAGGTGAATATGAGGAAGAAGGCGAGTGCGAAGAATGCGAAGAAGAGGAGGAAGAAGAAGACCTCGAGGACTTTGAGTGCTTCAGCGCCACCATCGGAGGACCCGATTCCGGCCAATGCTCCTATATCTCTATCTGCGACGAAGATGTCTATTCCGATGAAGACGAAGACGACCTCGAAAACGTGGAGATTGTATTTACAGGTAAGAAATTTATCTCTGCCGACGAAGCCGACAACGAAATTGTATGCGAGAACGGCAACTCAGCCGAAATTGAGACCATTGAAAAGGGTGAACGCTACGCTTTCGGCACTTCTACCGGCTACTACGGCTACATTGTGATAGAAGACGGCAAGATGGGCAAGTCGAGCTCTGAGTTGGAAGTAACGATTTACTATACTGAATCGGACGAAGAGGAAGAGTAAACTGCCAAACAGCTACAAATAGAAGAAGGATATGCTAAAGCCAGAAGGTAGAGGCATATCCTTTTTTTTCGCTCAACGTAATAGCACTAATGGCGGAAACATAAAAAAGTGACGGGAGTTTTCACAACTGCCGTCACCCCATAACCTTAACTATGAAAAATCTATCTGTTTTGTTTGCATTACAAAGTTAGTTGCTATACACAACATATACAAGTATAATTGTATACTATATTCACTAAAAAGTGTTCGTTTTGCGAATAAAACATCAAGAAGCTACAAAACAAGGGGTTATACAGCCTAAAAAAGGAGGTATAATGCGTAAAAAAGTCCAAATTCAAGCTAAAAACAAGCAGTCTGACCTAACGAGGAGGAGCCCATCCCCTAAATCGTCCTACTCCGGAATAGAGAATTAACAGTATTATTCATTACCTTTACACAAAACTAGCCGTCGGCTAGGCTTTCGGAAGGGCCCGTCTAGGCAGCTCCCCTACCAGACAGCTATAAACAATGAAGATATGAAGATACTTCACATAAGTGACCTGCACCTGGGCAAACGCGTGCTCGGATTCCCGATGCTTGAAGACCAAAACTTCATCTTAAAGGAAATTTTAGAAATTGTTGGGCAACATCACCCCCAAGCGGTTGTAATTGCGGGCGACGTGTTCGACAAAGGCATACCCAGTGTTGAAGCCATAGCGGCATTCGACCATTTTCTGGTCGCCTTGTCGAAATTCCAGTTAGACGTCTTTGTTGTCAGCGGCAACCACGACCAGGCAGAACGCCTTTCTTTTGGCTCGCGTCTGATGATACCGAACATCCATATCGCCCCGGCATATAGCGGAGCCTTGCAACCGGTGGTGCTTAACGACGAGTATGGCGAACTAAACATCTATATGCTGCCGTTCATAAAGCCTGGCTTCATCAGGCCGTACACCACCCGCGAGATTGACACCTACCAAGACGCTGTTGCCGAAGCCATCGACCAGATGGCTGCCGACCCTGCCGCCCGCAACGTGCTTGTGGCACACCAGTTCGTAACGGCCGAAGGCACTACCATTGAGCGTTGCGACAGCGAAGAGTTCAGCGTTGGGGGCATCGACAACATCGACGCGCAAACCTTTTCTGCTTTCGACTATGTGGCGCTAGGCCATCTGCACCGTGCCCAACAAGTTTCGCGTCCGAGCATCCGCTACAGCGGCTCCCCCCTTAAATACTCGTTCTCGGAAATCCACCATAAAAAGTCGGTCACCCTAGTGGAGTTGAAAAACAAAGGCCAGGCCGAGGTCAGCACCATTGAACTGAAGCCGTCGACCGATATGGGCGAACTGAAAGGCCGCTTCGACGAACTAACAGCCAAAGACTACTACTTGGGGAAAGCGTTCCGGAACTACTACCTGCGCATTGTACTTACCGACGAGCAGGATGTGCCCGACGCCTTCGGACGGTTGCGAAACATCTACCCGAATCTTATGGAACTGGGCTACGACAACCACCGCACCCGTGCCACCGACACCGTAAACGGCAATGCGGCTGTTGAACTGCTACAACCCATCGACATCTTGAAACAACTCTACAGCGAACAGAACAAGCAAGAGTTGAGTCAGGAAATGGAAAAACTAGCAAACGAGTTAATCGAAAAAATCTGGAACTGAGAATGAGGCCCATCTTACTGACACTTTCGGCGTTCGGCTCCTATGCGAGCGAAACCGTGATCGATTTTTCCAAATTCGGGAAAACCGGACTTTTTGCCATTACTGGCGACACGGGTGCGGGCAAAACCACACTATTCGACGGCATTATGTTCGCCCTGTACGGCGAACCCAGCGGCGACGTCCGCGACGGCAGCATGTTGCGCTCGAAATATGCCGACGCACAGACCCCCACCTTCGTAGAGATGGTCTTCCAGAACCGCAACAAACTGTACCGCGTAAAACGGAGCCCCAAATATATGCGCCCCGCAAAAAAAGGCGATGGCGAGACCCCGCAGGCGGCGAAGGCTGAGCTTTATGAGATAACTGGCGGCGAATGCCGCAACATGGCCCGCAACACCAGCGATGTGACCCCCGCAGTGGAAGAACTACTAGGCATTAACCGCGAACAGTTCAAACAGATAGCCATGATTTCGCAAGGCGACTTCCTTAAACTGTTGCTGGCGGGAACAAAGGAACGTATGGACATCTTCCGAAAAATTTTCAATACGGGAAACTTCCAGACGCTACAGAAGTCAATCGCTGAAAAATACAGCGAGTTGTCGGCCAACTTCAACAACAGCAACAGAAGCATAGCACAATACGTGAACGGGATTATTCTGCCAGCCGACGGCCCTGTAAAAGACCAACTGCGCGACGCCACACAAACAGAACGGTATGGCGAGGTGCTAGACCTGCTAGAACAGCAGAACACGACCGACGAACAAACAGACAAACAGCTACAGGCCAGCCTTGAGCAACTGTCGAGGCGCGTTGCCGACACCACTGCCGCCATTCAGCTGGCCAAAACGTTCGAGAAGGCCAAAACAAGCCTTCCTCTAAAAAAATACGAGAAAAAGGCGGCCGACGCTGCCCTGAAAGCGGCCACGCAACTGAAGGCCGAAGCCGACCAACGCAAACCCGAGGCTGAGAAACTGGGCGAAACCATTGCCCTGCTGACCAGCTCACTGGGCGACTACGACCTGCTGGAGACAAAACGGGCCGCCCTCGACCAATTGCAAAAAAAGCAGTCGGAAGACCAGAACACCCATCTGCCGAACATAAAGCAGGAACTTTCGGCGCAAGAGGAAAAAACAGACCGGCTGAAACAAGAGCTGGCCCAACTGGGCAACGCTGGCGAAAACAAGGCTAAACTAGAGGCTGAGAAAGAACTGCTAACCCAGAAGCGCGCCAACTATGCCGAACTGTATAAGGAAATGACGGCACTGGAAGAGATGCAGACAAAACTGGCGCTCCTGCAACAAGACTTTGTCGCTGCGCAGCAATCAGCCACGCAGGCAGAAAACAGGGCCAACAGCCTGCGGGCTTCGTTTCTAGCCGAACAAGCCGGCCTTATGGCGAAAGACCTTGCCGAGGGGACTCCGTGCCCTGTATGCGGTGCGGTGCACCACCCACACCTTGCCGACCTGTCGGTTAACGCCCCCGACGAAAACCAGGTGAAACAGGCGGACGCTGCCGCTAAAAGGGCACAAGACGCTGCCGCTAAGGCGAGCGCCGCAGCCAGCACCCAAAAAGGGGTGACCGACACGAAAAGGACACAGCTGGAACTGCTGAACGAGAACCTGATGGGTGACCGCGTCCTAGACAAACAGCGCGTATGCGAAAAAGGGATGGAAACGAGGAACAAACTCGACGAGTTGCAAGTAAGAATAAACGCTGAAGAAAAAAATGCGAAACGCAAGGCGGACCTCGAAAAACTGCTTCCGCTTGAAGAGGCCAAACTTCCGAAACTGCGCGACTGCCTAACCGACATTTCCACCCGCCTTGCCGGCTACACTTCGACCATTGCGGCCGGAAGAAAGGAAGCGGATGAAATAAAAGCCCGATTGAAATACGCCGACAAGCCGGCCGCACTGAAGGAAATAGCCACCATAAAATCGGCCAAGCGGCTGATTGACGACCTGATAACACGACAAAACGACCACTACGTGAAGTGCAGTGAAAAAGTTGCGGTGCTGGCCGCTGAGATTGCCGCGCTGACCGAACAACTGAAAAACGACCCAAAAATAGAGGTGGAACAAGCCGAACAGGCGCGCGAACAACTGCTACACGAGCAGAAAGAGGCGAACGCCCTGCAAGACTCTGTTCACCACCGCCTGCAAACCAACCGGGTGCTTGGCGAGCGCATAGCCAGCGAATGGAAACAGTTTGGCAACCTGCAAAAGCAGTTGCAACTGGTGGCTAACCTTTCCGATACCGTTAACGGCAAACTGAACGGCCGTCCGAAAATTGAGTTGGAGACCTATGTGCAAATGCACTATTTCGACGCCATCGTCAGCCGTGCCAACCGCCAGTTCCTGCGCCTGAGCAACGGCCAGTATGAACTGGTGCGCAGTGCGGGGTCGGGCGGCAACGCCAAGTGCGGCCTCGACCTGAACGTGATAGACCACTATAACGGTAGCGAACGTCCGGTACAGTCGCTGTCGGGAGGGGAATCGTTCAAGGCATCGTTGTCGCTGGCCCTGGGACTGTCGGAACAGATACAACACGCAGCCGGCGGAATAAAACTCGACACTATGTTTGTAGATGAAGGCTTCGGTTCACTCGACGAAGACTCTCTCAGGGTGGCAAAACAGACCCTGATCAACTTGGGAGATACCGACAAACTGGTGGGCATCATCTCCCATGTCGACCTGCTCAAAGACCTCGACAAACGCATTGAGGTCACTAAAAAGCAGGCTGGCGGAAGCCAGGCCAGAGTGGTGGTAGAGTGAGAGAGGGGAAAAATATCTTTCTTTCAGAACTGACCATCTACTTTACAATATAATACTATAACTGTGTATACTCTAGTATAGTCCATAATCGTACTATTTAGTTTTTAGTAAATCGACACCTTTTGTTGTCAATTTATATTTCTGTTTGCTGCTTGTCGGCTTATCGGGAATGGTCATTTCCAACACATCGGCCTTTAAAAGCGGATGGATGATATTGGTTCTCAACCTAGTTCGGTTGACTATCTGCGTCACTGTCTGCAGGTATTGAATATCTCTTTCTTCCATACAGACCAGCATCACCTTAAAGGCCTGTTCAACCTTACCATCATCATGATTCATAACTTGGGACAAGACTTGGGACAGACTTGGGACAGACTTGGGACAGACTTAATATCTCCTTCATTTCCAACAGTTTCAACTTGGGACATATCGATCAGGAAGTCGGGATGACAAGGAATGTCAATCAAAAATACAGCTTCCCACTTTACGAAATTATTGCTTCTCCTATACAACTAAGGAGGATACCTCTAAAACAAATCTGGGTTTAAATCGACCGATCCTGTGGATTCAAAGACCTGCTTTGATGGAATTTCAAACTTCAAGTCGCCCATTTTTTCATTTATCATGTTCAATAAGCGGCTGAAGTTTTCATAACTTCTTTCAAAATTCTCATCTTCCAATCCCTCGTATTTAAATTTACATTTGGCCTTTACGCACTCATACTGCTGAAGGGTGATTGGAGCCACCCAATATATACGGTTTGGATTAGGGTTTTCGTGACCTGTATACAAAATCATTTGGTGCGGCGTAAATATCAGATGATATAGTCCGTCGGTGTACCAACTATCCCAAGAATAGCCAACGGCATTCCGATACCAATTGCCGTAGTCACATACCACATAATCGTATTTGCCACTTAACAGGTCGTTAGGCAATACAACAACATTATTGACAGAGTCATATTCTACAGGAGCCCGTTTTCCTTCCGATTTCAGTCCGGCTGGATATTGTGACATAGCCTCTACAGAAAAACACAAGAAAAGGAGTATGGTATAAAACTTCATATAACAGATTCGCTTAAAGTTCATCGTAATTCTAACTAAAAATTAATAACAAATATAGGTAAAAAAACTACTAAACAAAAAGCCAGCCCATTAGGGCTGACTTCATATCTCGTTGACTCTGTTTGGCTTCAGTTTTTTCAGGACTATCGCTCGGAAATCAGTTCGAAATGGCCCGACTTGGTCGAACAGGTGTTTATCAGCGCTTTGTTCCCATTCACCTTGAAGAACTTGCGGATGACACGGCCC
>ODAI012171256.1_pt1 | contig 36093 bp, 26 predicted proteins | sample 1539321 | NCBI WGS metagenome assembly ODAI01 (sample SAMN02144231, study PRJEB22623) | gut metagenome | biome: sheep rumen | host: Ovis aries | place: New Zealand
CATTGACCTGTCGGTAACCAATCCACGTATATCAGAGTGGCCAATGCCGGGAACTGATACCCCGAGGCTCTTTCCAGATGCCTTCAGCAACAATTAAATAAGTTTGTGGTGATCTCTAGAAATTTGTGCTTGACAGGAGGTCATTACATATCAGTATTTATAATCCCTCACGAACGATAATTACTTAATAAATAACAAGATGAAAAGCAGTTTAACGACTGCTTTTTTGCTTGGGAAAAATAATTTCACATTTGTTTTTTCGTATGAAAATATATTGTCAATAGCATAAAACTGCGGTACTATATTCGTTGCGGACGTGAAAGCCCGCATGCTTTTGGGGAAAAGCATTTAAAGTCTGGATATATCTTGGAGGAGAAGTATGATGTACACCAAAGTCAAGGCTATTGCGAAAAAAGTGCTTCCGGTTATGATGGTACCAGTTCTTTTATTCGGCAATTATGCCACGATCACGTCTTATGCAGATGATGTCGAGATATCTGCAAGTTCCACAGAAGAAAAACAAAAAACAGAAACAGAACAAAACAGTACAAGTACAGAAAATGGCCCTACAACGAATGGTCCTGTAATAATCGATGGAGAGGATAAGTCCAAACCGGTTGAGCCAAAGAGCGAGTCCGGAGCAGAACAGGATATTTCAAATTCCGGCGATCTAAACAAGCAGGAAGATGAAAAATTGGGCGGCGCATCAGAGCAGAGGGATGAAGCCGGCAACGATTTACCAAAGCAGAATGGCGTAGGTGCCGATGGTTCAACGGAACAAAATGGTAAAGAAACCGTAGAGCCCGGCAATGCAGAATCAAACGATTTAGGAAAAATGGACGGAGCAAAAAGCAAAGATGTAGCTCGAAATTTGCTGACATCTATGGCTGTTATCGGTAATACCGGAAATCAATTAGATCTTTTGACAAAAGCCAAAGACGGAGTGTCTAATCAGGATAATCAGGCGAAGAATACCACTGCCTCAACTCCCAAAGTAAAAAAATGCGAAGTGAATATATCATTTAACATTGAGAATAGAGCCGAAGGTGATTTTAAGCTTTATTTGGATGGTGATGAAATAGACGGTAATACATATTCTTTTGACGTGTCGGAAGACAGTGAGTCAAGAGAAATTGTTTTTAACTATGCACTTGCCGACAACTACAAGCTGGAAGAAGTTTCGGGCGGCACTATAGATACTGAAGAAAAAACTATCACATGTTCATACGAAGATATTGATTTCGGCGATGATAGTGAAAATGATGCCGGAAACAATAACGACAACGAAAACAACACAGATAATAATGCTAACAGCGGAAGCAATAGTGGAAGCCATGGACAGGAAGAACTCAGCAAAGATTACACATTCTCTGCCACAGTAATCAAGATTGATGATGAGGGACCTTTCATCGAATCACCTTCTGTAAAGAATGACACCGGCGCTGTCTCTTATGAAGGAAGCGACGGCAAAGGTGTTATAGCTTCTGATGATAGATCCAAGCTTGGTTTTATAGTAAATGTAACAGATGATAAGTCGGATGTAAAAGATGTCTATGCAATAGATTCAAAAAATAGAGAGCATCGAATGACTGAAGCTGAAGACGGAGTTTATTCATGGTCACCGAGTGGTTACGGAAACTATCTGATCACCAAAGTGGTTGCAAGGGATATATGGGACAATGAATCATCTGTTGAAGTTAATGAGGTATCGGAAATCTGCTATTATCCTTCAGGTGAAGAGGGTAATGTAAATGTCAGCACTATCGATAATAACGGCATATGGCAGAAGGTAGCTTTATCTCCGTTTGCTATGTCATTATCGGCTTCAACAATACGTGAGATAAAAACAATAAGAATAACCAAAAAAGATGAAAGCGAAAATATAACAGAAATAGCAGTAGATCAGGTGAGTCGTAGCTTTTCCGAAGGAGTTCACATCTTTAACTCCACAGTATACATTCCTGTTGAGGAAGGCGCGAAAGATTATGAAGTTAGCTGCCTTTTTTACGGTGATGAAGATAACAGTGATAATTACAAACCTGTTGCCACGAAGACTGTTAGAATCGACAACACGGCTCCCTCAGCGGAGATTGTTGTTGAAGGTGATGAGAATGAGATTAACCTCACTTCATTTGGCAGATTTTTCCACGATTTTACGCGAGGATGGTTTGCGGCTAACAACGATATAACAGTTCTTATCAAAGTTCCGAAGAACTGCGACGGTGAGACTGACGAAAAGAAAGTCAGCGGATTTGACAGCATAACATATAAGGTTAATGACAAAGAAGTAACCAAGAGCGTTGATAAGATAAATCCGGCAAAGAGTACGGATGAATACTATGTGTTCGAGGAAAAGATAAAGTCAACCGGTGAGAATGAAATAGATAAGTATGCGGTTCAGGTACTTAGCGTATGTGACTTTGCCGGAAATGTTGCCTACAGTGTCGACGGTATCAAAGAGTTTGGAAGGACAAGATTCATTATAGACAGAACAGCACCCACTATCGTTTATGATATCGACGGACAGGTTGCGCAGGACGAAAACAGACTTTATTTTGACGGCAGCGCACGCGGAAAGGTAACTATCGAAGATATCGATCTTGACGTTGATTCAATCAAATTCAGAAACGAAGACGGATCGGTTAAGTATGTAGTTCCTTCTTATAATGAAAAAGACAGCACTGAACTTAGCAAGCGCATTTACGATTTCCTTCTCGAAAACGACGGTGCATACAAGATTGAGACAACTGCCAGTGATACCCTCGGACAGACAAGTTCTGAAACAAGCACAGAGATAGTTGTCGATAAGACTGCCCCCAAGATTGAGATAACCTATGATAAAGAAGCACCTTCGGCAGACGGAAACAAGTACTATCCTTCAAACGTTCAGATCACTGTAAAGGTAAACGATAAATGGCTTGATAAAACAAGTTCTTTTGTCCGTGTGAAAAAAATTGATGTGGCAGGCGGAGAAGTTGGTGTTGAGCCGCTGAATAACTGGAGCGGAGATCTTGGCGACGATGAACATGTCATAACATTTACAACTGACGGCGACGGTTTCTACCAGGTTTCGGTTGAAGCGAATGATATGTCAAAGAACCATGACAGCGCTGAAGGAAACAAGTTTGGCGTAGATACTACGGCTCCTGAAGTCACACTTACATTTGACGAGAACGATCCTCACAATGATAAGTACTATGATAAGGCAAGAACAGCAACCATCACGGTTACAGATTTTTCTTTTAACGAAGATGAAGCGAAGCTTGCAGTAGATGAGCAGATTGGAAAAGCATCTGCGAGCAGCTGGGCAAACACAGCGGTTAATGTATATACACGCACGGTAAGCTTTGAGCAGGACGGAAAGTATACGCTCAAGTTTAACTGTAAGGATAAGGCGGGAAACAGCTCCAATGAGGTTTCTGAGGCGGAGTTCGTAATCGACCGTACAGCGCCTGAGATAAATGTTTCATATAACAGCCTTACACCCGGAAACGGTAAGTATTACAAGGATACACGAATCGCAAATGTAAATATTAAAGAGATGTCTTTTGACGACAAACTTGTTGAACTGGCGCCTCAGCCTGTAAGCGACTTGGGCACAATGCCGGGACTTGGCGGTTTCTCGTCATCGGATGACAAGAATGTTTCGCAGATCTCATTCAGTGAAGACGGAACCTACGGATATATCATTAAATGTAAAGACCTTGCGGGCAACACGGCAACCGAGTACATGTCGGATATATTCATTATTGATAAGACAGCTCCCGAAGTTAACTTCTCAGGAGTTGAGAACTTCTCGGCCAACAACGGCGAGGTTGCGCCTACTGTAGTATACGGCGATAAGTATATTGACATTCAGGCTTCCAAGGTTACTTTGAAGGGCGCAAACAACGGACCTGTAAATGTCGGAAGTAGCGTGAAACAGATAGAGAACGGCTTTGCGGTTTCGTACAGCGATTTTGCGCACGACAAGAGTATGGACGATCTGTACGTGCTCGAAGCGACCGTTTGCGATATGGCGGGAAATCAGACCAAGGACGAACTTGTCTTTTCTGTTAACCGACACGGTTCGGTATTTGTTGTCGGCGATGTTGCAAGGAAATTTAATGAGAAGTACTACATAAATGCGCCAAAAGATATCACGATAACTGAGATCAACATCGATGAGCTCACTCAGAAAGATGTTTCGATAAGCCGCGACGGAAGTATCAGAGAGCTCGTAAACGGCAAGGATTATTCCGTAAGCCGCCAGGGAAGCGATACTTCATGGAAGACATATACCTACACGATTGGTAAAAAGAACTTTGGAACGGACGGAATTTACTCCGTAACGGTTTACAGTAAGGACAAAGCTACAAACGTTCAGGATAACAAGTCCAGAGATGCCGAGATTACTTTCGCGGTGGACATGACGGCGCCGGGTATCGTATCTGCAGGACTTGAAGAGGGCGGCGTATACAAACAGGATTCAATTGACTTCAATGTTGATGTTACAGACAACATGGGGGTTGAGAACCTCACTATCTACAAAGACGGTCAGATTGTCAAGGCATGCACCGGAGAAGAACTCGAGGGAGCAGGAGGCGTAGAGACGATCACTCTTAACGAGTCTGAAGAAAGACAGTCCGTTACAGTAATCGCACAGGACTATGCCGGAAACAAGGAGACTCTCGCAATTGGAGGCGTTCTTGTATCAACCAAGGAAATTCCTGTTGAAACAGAAGATGTTCTCGGCCAAAAGAAAGAGAATCCGACCAAAAAGAAGGCAGCTAAAAACGGCTTGTCATTCTTTGTATATGCGCTCGCAGCTGTCGCAGCATTGTCAGTCGGCGGCGGTGCAATATATTTGCTCAAAGCAAATAATAAGGTTGAAAAATAAGATTATGTGATAGAATCTGTTTCGGGAGGAAGTTGGCTATTTTTGACTTCCTTCCGAATTTTCATATAATGTTTACAGCCGTTTTCGACAGGTTGCGTGCATTGGCAGATTTGCTATAATGTAAGTGAAAAAATAGTGTTTTATGAATCAGCTGAAGAATCTACAAATGGGTTATCTTCTGTATCTATAGAACAAGAGTATGTAAGGAAAGTGAGATAATCCATGAGCCAGAAAGAGTTTAAAGATTTAACTTTTGCAGACGACTTCATGTTTGCGAAGGTAATGCTTAATGAGAAGTTGTGTAAGCAGCTGCTTGAGATTATTTTGGAAATAAAGATTAAGAGTATAAGTTATCCGGAAGAGCAGAAAGTAATCGATCCGTCATATGACAGCAAGAGTGTAAGGCTTGATGTGTATGTGGATGATGAAAAAGGAACTGTATACAATATTGAGATGCAGACGACCAATCCCGGAAATATTCCGAAAAGGGCTAGATATTATCAGGGAATGATTGATCTTAACCTGATAGAAAAGGGAGAAGATTATTCGAAGCTGGCCAAAAGTTATGTAATCTTCATTTGTATGGAAGATATATATGGAATAGACAAGCCGGCATACAGATTTGAAAATTACTGTAAAGAGTATGGGCTTTCTCTGGGAGACGAAACATACAAGGTCATTCTTAATGCGTCTTGCACGGAACTTCAGGATACAGAACTTGGAAAGTTCCTTAGGTTTGTCCGCACAGGAGAACCAACAGATGAATTCACAGATGAGCTACTTAACGAAGTAAATTCGGTTAAGCGGAATGAAAGATGGGAGGTGGAGTACATGACACTTCTGATGAGAGATAGAGAGAAAATTGAAGAAGGAAGAAAAGAAGGAAGAAAAGAAGGAAGAAAAGAAGCCTGGGAAGAGGCAATAAGGAAGTTCATTGAAATAGAGATGATGAACGGACTTTCCAGAGAAGAAGCTGAGAAAAAAGTACGCACAGCTCTGGGCAATTTAGAAGATAATGAATAAAGCAATCGCAAGCCGATAAATATTAAAGCTTCGGGCACGCCCGGAGCTTTAATCAAGTGGCGGCAAAAATAAGAGGAGCACGGTAAACGGGTTTTTTATAATGAAAATACTTATGGTCAATAAATTCCTTCATCCAAACGGAGGATCTGAAACATATATATTTAAGCTGGGCGAAGCACTTGTGAAGCTGGGACATGAAGTCCAGTACTTCGGAATGGAGCATGAAGGCCGATGCGTAGGAAACAGAGCCAACGCTTATACGTCAGACATGGATTTCCATGGAGGCAGCAAGTTAAGCAAGCTCACGTATCCCATTAAGACAATATACAGCTCAGAAGCTAGAAAAAAGATAAGACTTGTTCTCGATGATTTTGAACCTGATGTTGTTCATTTAAACAACTTTAATTACCAGCTTACGCCGTCGGTGATTCTTGAAGTTGTTAAGTGGAGAAAAGAGAAATCAAGAGACTGTAAGATTATATTTACCGCGCATGATTATCAGCTCCTTTGCCCAAATCATATGTTCAATAACCCGCAGACGCACGAAAATTGCGAGAAGTGCGTGGGAGGACATTTTACAAATTGCATAAAAGGAAGGTGCATACACGGCTCTGCGGCCAAGTCGGTTGTCGGAGCTATGGAAGCGTACTTCTGGAAATATAAGGGAACATATAAATACATTGATAAGATAATCTGTTGCTCGGAGTTTATGAAGACCAAAATGGATACAAATCCCGTATTTGCCGGTAAAACTATTGCGATGCATAATTTTATCACGCATGCCGATAAAGAAGCTGCGACATGCGGGGAATCCACATTCTCCGAATCGGCATCATACGACAACGCGCATGAAGATAAATATGTTTTGTATTTTGGAAGATATTCATGGGAAAAAGGAATCAAAACCCTCATCAAAGCTTGTGAGGAACTCCCGGATATAAACTTCATTTTCGCGGGGAGCGGTGAATATGCAGAAGAAATTGAGAAACTTCCCAATGGCAAAAATGTCGGATTTAAGACCGGAGAAGAGCTTGATGCGCTCATAAGAAACGCAGAATTTACGGTATATCCATCCGAATGGTATGAGAACTGTCCGTTCTCCGTTATGGAGAGCCAGGAGAGACTGGTTCCCGTAGTCGGTGCGAATATAGGCGGGATTCCGGAGCTTGTAGAGGACAATAAGACAGGCAGCCTCTTTACAAGCGGCGATGCAAAAGAGCTTGCGGATACAATTAAGAATCTTTGGAACAATCCGGAAGAACTTGGCAGATACAGAGAAAACCTCCAAGAACTAAAACGCCTCGATGCAGATGAATACGCGAGGGAACTTTTTTGCGATATACTAATTCGCTAAGTAAATTACAAAGGTGACAAGAATGACTATTACAATACTGACTCCGACTTACAACAGAGCGGGGACTCTCCCAAAACTCTTTGAGTCCCTTCAGGGGCAGACGAGTAAGGACTTTGAATGGATCGTTATAGATGACGGAAGTAAGGACAATACTACTGAGCTGGTAAAAGAGTTTGTAGAGAAAGCGGAAGGCTTCTTAGTAACATACCTTAAGCAAGATAATTCGGGTAAGCATGTTGCGTTAAATAACGGAATCAGCAAGGCACAGGGTGAGCTTATTTTTATTGTCGACAGTGATGACTGGCTTTCCGACAATGCGGTTGAGACAATACTTGAATATCGGGAGAAATACAGCTCACAAAAGCAGGAAAAGAAACTGTGCGGATTTAGTTTTCTTAGGGCGTACAGCGACGGAACCGTGAATACGGGAGAATTTCCGGTGGACGGAGTTATAGATACCTATAGGCAGCAGAGGATTAACAACAATCTCCTTGGTGACAAGGCTGAAGTATATTACGCAGATGTTTTGAAACAGTATCCCTTTGAAGTTTTCGAAGGAGAGAAGTTCATGCCTGAAGATGCGGTGTGGCTCAAGATGTCGGGACCGTACAATATGGTTCACGCAAACCGTATCATATATTATTGTGATTACCTTGAAGGCGGTCTTACAAAGAGCGGCAGAAAGATGAAGATATATTCTCCGTATGGAATGATGTACAGGTCCAAGATCTACATTACAGATTCCGGTGTAAAGCTCAAGGTAAAGATCAAGATGATGCTGCTGTACCATATATATAACCGATTTGCACATATTGAGGACAAGCGGTATGGGATTTCACGGGGAAAAACAGCGGCAAAAAGAGAAAGGATAAAGATAAGAAAGAGTCTGCTTTATTATTCATGTCTAATTCCCGCAAAGATTATGGCATTAAGATGGGGAAAAGAATAAAATTAGCAGAAATATGCAAAAAATCTGTTATGATATGGTATGACTTCTAAAATGAAATTACAGAAATCCGCACCTGCTGCGGATTTCGTGAGAAAGTGATTCAGGTGGCAAATAGGCCCTGCGACAAAGTTTTTTAAAATATTTAGATGAGGCTAGACAATGACTAACAAAAGCATAAGCGAAAGAAATGCTTCGGATGATTTAATTAGATTCTTTTCAGTTTTTCTTGTAATTATGGTGCATGCAGATAATCAGCCTTGGAGTGGAATCCCGATTCTATCAGCTCTTATCAGGATGATACTTTTATTTTCAAACAGCTTTTTTTATATGCTGAGTGGAAAATATAATATTGGCATAGAATTCAATGAGGCGGGAGATTATTTGAAGTATTATAAGAAAAAGTTCGTAAACATCGTATTCCCGTATGTTTTTGTCAGTATACTTTTAAGTATCTGGAATCTCCGGAAAATCCCCAATCTTGATTTTGGGTCTACACCTGTTGCACTATATTATTTAAAATCATCACTGAAAGATCTTATCAGCAGCAATAGTTCAACACATTTATGGTTTATGTTTGGACTTATAGGGTATTTGCTTTCAGCACCGTTTTTGTCAAAAATGTTCCATGCGATGAGCAATATAGAACTTCATATATTGTATGGAATAATTATTATTTGGAACACGATTACTGTTTTGATATTTCCATTTTTTAATGAGCCTTTTGGTTATCATGGATGGTTTCTGACAGGATGGATGATACATTTTTGCCTGGGATACTATGTCGATCGCGCAGTAACATCAAGTAACGCAAAACTGTTTTATGTCATGGGAATATGTGGAGCATTCATCAATGTCATGGGAGCGACTTTTTTCGCTGATAGATTCAGTAATCCAAACGATCTTGCACCGACATTTATTATTACTTGTGTGGGAGTAATGGCTTTTCTGCAGCGTAAATTAAATGTAAGTGATGAAAGGCTGAAAAGAATAACTAGATTTATGTCCGGTTATTATTTTTATATATACATGGTGCATTTTAATATTTTAAAGTATATAACACCTAATATTACAAATGCGATACCGAAAGGATTACGATTTATTCCGGATGTCATGGTTACGTTCTGTATTTCATTTGTTTGTTCTATCATTTTGAAAATTGTTATTACGCCATGTAGTAATCTTTTGAAGAAAATATTATAAGGAACTATTATTTATGAAGAAGACGTTGTTTTTGTCAACTGCATGGGCGCTTCCCGAAATGTGCGGAGCCAAGTTTCTGACCAGATTCAGACGTGACGTTTTTAAGAATGTTTGCGGCGAGAATGAGGTTGACGTTCTGGTCGCATATTGGAAGAATAATGAGATCACGCAGGAACCTGATGTGCACTATGAATGTACTTTCAGGAATATACCTCAGCAGCTGATGAATCTTGCGCGCGGAAATGTACATTTTATTAGTGATGCATATAATAAAAGAGTTCTTGAAATGATAGAACAGAACGGATACGAGCTTGTTGTTTATGATGATGCGGCTTTTGGTAAACTTTCGGGCTGCATAAAGAAGAAGTATCCCGATATTATTCAGATTGCTCTGTACCACGGAGTGGAGAAGCAGTTTGCTAAGAGTATGTACAGTGCTTCAATAAAGAACAGGTTAAGGTTCTACCAGTACAATGCTCTCATTCGCTCAGAGCGGAGACAGGCCGGTATTGTTGATGCCAATATCATGCTCAACAATCGTGATGCAGACAATTTTTTCAAATATAACGGTGTTAAGGCGAAAGCTCTTTTGCCCATCGGATATATAGATACATCAAAGTCTACGGATGAAATAGCAGATCTTGAAGATGACAAGACGGCACTTTTGTTTGTTGGAAGCCATTATCTTCCGAATGTGGAGGGGGCAAAGTGGTTTGCGACGAATGTGATGCCGCGTATTAAGGACTACTGTCATCTCTATGTTGTCGGATTTGGTATGGAAGAATATGCGAAAGATCCGGAATTTGCGGGAAACAGTATCACAATAGTAGGAACCGTCGACGACCTCGCTCCGTGGTATAAAGCGGCAGACATTGTTATCGGACCCATCCTTCGCGGAGACGGAATGAAGACCAAGACCGCAGAGGCGCTTATGTACGGAAAGTTCTTTATAGGAACGACAGAAGCACTTATCGGATATGACATGATACAGGGATGTGAATGCAATACCCCCGATGAATTCGAAAGCAGGATATCTGCGCATATATCCGGACCGCACAAGAAATATTATGAAGAACAGAGACAGCTCTATGAGCGTTACTACTCTTATGAAGCTGCAACGGAGACTATAAAGAAACTCCTTGAGGAACTGGAAAGTGAACGAGAATAGAAAAAGTATATATACCATAATTCTTAATTACAACAATTATGATGATACGGTTAATTGTATAAACAGCTTTGATGCCATAACGGCGTTTGACATTAAGATCATACTTGTGGATAATGCTTCGGAAAAAGAATGTGTTCAAAAGCTCGATAAGTTTGTTTCCGAAAAGAATGGTATTACTTTTATCAAGAATACAGAGAACCTTGGCTATGCAGCAGGTAATAATATAGGAATAAAAGAGGCTATAAGAAGAGGCGCAAAATATCTTGCAATAGTCAATAACGATGTGGTTGTAAATGAAGACTCTTTTACAGCGAGTATAGATATACTAAATGATAAGAAAGTTGCTTTTTCGGGACCGGCAATTTTACAATATGGTACAGGTAAGATACAGTATACAGGCGGTAATATTGATTTTTGGAAGCTCCTTACTCCGCATCTTAATGAAGGTCTTGAGTATCATAAATCCGCAGATATTGTGGAATGCGACTATGTGGGCGGAGCATGTATGCTCTTTAGGGCGGAAATAATAGATGCACTTGGATATATACCGGAAGATTATTTCCTTTTCTGGGAAGAGACCGAGTGGTGCGCCAAGGCCCGCAATATGGGATACAAATGTATCTGTACATTCGATGGATGTGTGGATCACAAAGGGTCGGTCACGATACGCAAGGTTAAAGGCCTCGAATCATACTATTTTGAGAGAAACAGAGTGATGTTTTCGCTTAGGAATGACAAGAACGTATTTAGGAAAATCGGCGCGATCATAAGGGTCTATATGGAAGCTTTTGCGAAAGGAATATTGAGAGACAGAGTGTTCTTTAGCTATTTTCCGTATTATGCGGACGGATTAAGAGGAAGAGATAGATTAAGATAGGATGTAGATTGGTTTGATGGGCAATAAATCACTTAAAAAGAATGCTTTTTACAATATTATAAGGAGTATGTTATCTTTCATATTTCCACTGATAACATATCCGTACATCACTACTATTTTGATACCGGACGATCTTGGAAAGGTGACTTTTTCAATATCGGTAGTATCGTATTTTATGTTACTTGCGGTTTTTGGAATGGGAACATACGCAATCAAAGAGTGTGCTCCTCTTAGTGGTAATAAGAAAGCTATAAACGAAAGAGCATCAGAGTTTTTTACATTTAACATGATTACGGCAGCTATTTCCTTTGTGCTACTATTGCTTGCCATGCTTTTTGTCAAAAAGTTTCATCCCTATACATTACTTCTTCTTATTCAGTCGCTGCAGATTATTTTCAGCGTGATCAGTGTGGAATGGGTCAACGTAGTCTACGAAGATTACAAGTATACTACGATCAGGTTTCTTATTATTGATATTATCAACCTGCTCATTCTTTTTCTTTTTGTCAAAAAATCCTCTGATTATTACATTTATGCATTTATAACTATCAATACTTATATTTGTATGTCTGTTACCAATATGCTGTATTGTAGGAGATATGTGGATCTAAAGGTCAAAAAAGATCTTGATTTTATGGGCCACGTACGCAAAGCACTGCCCTTTTTTATAAACGATCTCAGTGTCGCTATTTATATAGGGGCTGATACGACAATGATCGGATTTCTTACCGGAGATAAGAATGATTACTGCAACGGAATATATTCGGTTGCGGTAAAGATATATACTGTTGTAAAAAATGTATTTGTTGCTATATTCTCAGTTACCGTATATAGGCTTACTGCTTGTATTGCAAAGAAAAATTATGACGAATATTATAAAGTATTAAATGGTGTGACTTCGTATTTTATCTTACTTGCATTTCCTGCAGTGACAGGGATGATAGTTTATGCCGATTACATATGTATGATATTTGGAAACGGAAAATACCTGGAGGCGGCTCCATCGCTCAGGCTCCTGGCAATAGCACTTTTGTTTGCGGTATTTGGCGGAATTGCCACAAGATGTATAAACGTTCCTCTCGGATATGAGGTCGTTAATACCAAGGTGACGCTGATAGTGGCAATAGAAAATGTACTTCTCAATATTCCTTTTATTATTATCTTTGCAGAAAGAGGTGCGGCATTTACAACAGCGCTTGCGGAGTTTACGGTACTCTTTTTGTGTGCTTTAAAGCTAAAAAAGGAACATGTAAAATTACCTGGACTTATTAATCTCAAACACATAAGAGATGCAATTATCGGATGTGTGTGGATATGCGCGACATATGTAATAGTAGGCAGGATAGAGGCGTTCTATCTTGTCAGGATGATAATCGGAATTGCGATGTCGGTTGTTGGATATGCATTTGTGCTGTTCATAATGCGAAATGAGATATTTATAGAAACGGTGGAAAGTAAACTTCATCTCAGAAGTAAATAAGGTGATAAAAAGTATGGTGGAAACAGGTAAATTCAAAAGGTTTGTGGATATATTGGCGATCATTACGATTCCGTATATTTTTGTATTAAGTATTTTGTGGAATTACGGGATGTTTCATAAACTATTCAAGTTTTCGCTCTTGATATTGACAGCACTTTGGTTGGTTGAATGTATTAGAAAAAGGAAAAGCATTTTATTTCCTGGGATCAATAAGTTTATATTGGCGGTAATGCTGATTATTGTGAGTGCAAGTACGGCAAGTATATATATTCTTATGTTAAAAAATGAGATGTATAATACCGAGTGGATATATTTTGTATATGTTGATGCAGCTGCTCTTGTAATATCGATGCTTCTATATGCTTGTAGAAAAGAAAAGTTTGAAATTGGACTGAGACTGTCGTCAATGTTTGTTCTGTTAACGGCTGTATGGGGAAACATAGACTATATGATCAGAGCTGTTATGTATCATCCGACAGCCAACGATCTGGCAACAAGAGAGTGGAGGATATGTTCCATATATCAGAATCCCATTCCCGCAGGGCACATAGTTCTTATGTTTTTGTGGATACCTTTTTCGCTTAAATATAATGAACTTAGTAAAAAAAGGAAAACAATAGATGCGGTTGTAAGGGCTGCAGTATATGTGCCTTTTATTTTGGCATCGGGATCCAGGAGCGTGTGGATGGGGCTCATCTTTTCAGTGCTTGTTTGGGTGGTGTCTTGTAGAGAAGAACTGCTCGATAATTGGAAGCAATTATCCAAGAAGATTAAGATTGCTTTATCATTGTTTACAGCTGTAGTTGCAGGCTTTGGATTAGTGTTTGCGATCAAGAGCGTCGCGCCGAGATTTTCGAATTTTTCGAAAGCAGAGGCTTATGTTGTAAGATCGAGTTATTTTAGATATACACTTGAGAGAGTTGCCGGAAGCAGTATACTTAGAATACTATTGGGGCACGGATCCGGAAGTTGCAGAAACATGATCGCAGATTCACCGTGTTATGTTGACCCCTATGACATTTGCGATAACGCTTATCTGTCAATGCTCTATGAGTGGGGAATTGTTGCGATAGTGGCAGTGATTGTTATAGACATATTTATTTTTAAGCATATAATTAAGGCTGCTAAGGATAAAAAAAGAAATATAGCCGTATCATGTGCATATGCAGCTATAGCCTGCATTTTTCCGATATTTTTTTATGAGGCGCAGATGTGGCTTATGGTCGCTGTTCCAATGGCGATATTTGTGGCGGGAGGAATAAGTCCACAAGACTAAAGGAAATGAAGGAAGTTAAGTTATGACGTTATCACAGATTATTTACACAATAGTATTGGGACCGCTTGAACTGTTATTTGACATTGTCTATGCGATAGCTGTAAGCGCTACAAATAATCCGGGGTTATCACTGATATTTTTGAGCCTTACGATCAACCTGCTGGTTCTTCCGCTCTACAGAAGGGCAGATGCGATGCAGGAAGAGGAGAGGCAGCAGTCGATAAAGCTAAAACCCGGAATTGACCAGATAAGAAAGGCTTTCAAGGGCGATGAGCGTTTTATGATCTTACAGACATATTATCGTCAGAATAACTATAAGCCTTATTATGCGCTTAAAGGATCGCTCTCACTTCTTTTGGAGATACCGTTTTTTATAGCGGCGTATCACTATCTTTCACATTTAAGCGTGTTACAGGGAGCAAAATTTGGCCCCATAGGAGATCTCGGAGCACCTGATAATCTTATAGTGATCGGCGGCATCAGTATTCATCTGTTGCCTGTACTTATGACACTTATAAATATTGTTTCGGGTGCAATCTACACAAAGGGAATGCCGCTTAAGAGCAAGATACAATTGTACGGTATGGCTTTGATCTTTTTGGTACTTCTGTATGATTCACCGGCAGGACTGGTATTCTATTGGACACTTAATAACTTGTTTTCTCTTATAAAAAATATTTTCTACAAGTTGCCCAATCCCAAGAAAGTTATAGGGATTCTTTGCTCAATCGTTGGAATTGCAATACTGATCTCGGGATTGATATATTTTACCGGCATCAGAAGAAAGGTGCTTACTGTGCTTGTAGCAGCCGCATTGCAGCTTCCTTTGTTTAAGAAACGCATAAAGATATTAAATAAAGAATCCGGTGAGAAGACTGATAATATATCTGCAGATACTGCTAAAACAATTTTCTTTGCATGCAGTGTATTTATGGCTTTATTGGTGGGAGTTCTGATTCCATCTGCGATATTGAGTACGTCAACTGCGGAATTTGTTGAGATGAAAGCATATCATTCGCCGCTCACTTATCTTGTGCGTGCAGCAGCTATGTCAGTCGGACTGTTTCTGGTATGGGTTGTGATCTTCTATAAGCTTGCATCAGAGAAAGCTCAGAAGAAATTTAGTATGGCTTTTGTGATCGTGATGCTGTGTGCTGTTGTAGAGTACATGTTCTTTGGCAAAGGCTACGGTAACATATCACCGCTACTTAGATACGATGTTACTATCGAGATCATGCCAAAAGAGTATCTGATCAATCTTGCTGTACTTGCGGTTGTGGCTGCTATCGGATACATGATATGGAAAAAGGGCAAAGGAGAGCTGATCAAAGCGATTTGCATTATCGGCTGTCTTGCCATAACTGCCATGTCTGTAATGAATATTAATAAGATACGTACAACCTCTGCAGAACTTGAGAAACTTGCTATGCAGAATAAGGAGAAAGATAACAGTAAGATTCCTGAGTTTACACTCAGCAAGAATGGCAAGAATGTAGTTGTGCTTCTGATTGATAGAGCAATAAGTGCTTATGTGCCGTACATGCTTGAAGAAAAGCCTGAGCTACAGGAGCAATTTGCGGGATTTACATACTATCCCAATTCTTTATCTTTTGGTATGTGTACCAATGCAGGTGCGCCGCCGATTTACGGAGGATATGAATATACTCCTAAGGAAATGCAGAACAGAGCAGATGAGCCACTGAAGGACAAGCACAACGAAGCTCTTATGGTGATGCCTGAGATTTTTAGCAATAACGGATACAAAGTTACAATCTGTGATCCGCCGTATGCTAATTATCAGTGGGCATCGGATCTTAGTATGTTTGATAAATATGAAGGTCTGAATGTTTTTGATACTTTTGGGTACTTTGATGATGAAGAGACGGCACGAATAGAGAATAAGGAGCAAGTTATAAACAGGAATCTCTTTTGTTATTCTCTGTTTAGGATAACTCCCGTATTCCTTCATAAAGAGGTTTACGATGACGGAAATTACAACTACGCCGATCATTATGCTGATAAAGGCAATGATGAGGAACTTAGTTATAATTATATTCCGGAAGATCAGTATAGAAGTACAGGTGTCAGAGGTGATTTCTTAAAGGCTTACAATGTACTTAAGAATATGCCTGTTATGACTAATGTCAGTGATTCTGACGAGAATACATTTTTATCTTTTTATAATATTACAACACACGAGGTAATGATGCTTCAGGAACCGGAATATGAGCCGAGAAATGTTGTTGACAATACCGGGTATGAAGCGGAACATGGCGTAAGAACGGCACCGGGACGCAGAGATCTGAAAATGACATCGGTAGCGCAGATGGAGCATTATCAGTGTGATATGGCCGCATTCGTACAGCTTGGTAAATGGTTTGATTATTTAAGGGAAAACGGTGTGTGGGACAATACAAGGATAATCATTGTGGCAGACCACGGATATCCTATAGGACTTGAGAAAGTATTGATGGATCAAGGGGATGAAGTAATGCCTAATGATGGGTATGAAGATGCTACAGCTGTAAATCCGCTTCTTATGATCAAGGATTTTGGAAGTAATGAGTATTCTGTAAGTGATACCTTTATGACAAATGCGGATGTTCCGTCAGAAGCTTTTAAGGGAATCATAGACAATCCTGTCAATCCGTTTACGGGAAAACCTATAGATGAATCCGGAAAAGAAGCAGATGAGATATATTGCATGCTTTCTGAATGGGATATAGACAAGAATCATGGAAATATATTTAAAGATCCAATCTGGTTTACATTGAAAAACAAGTATATGTTTGATGAAAACAACTGGTCTTTTAATAAATAAAATACAAAGCGGAGTTGCAATAAAGAAAGAGAGAAACAGACATGCTTTTATTTATGTATATTGACCCCGGAACGGGGAGCATGCTTTTTACAATACTGATCGGCGTGTTGAGTGCCGGATACTATTTCCTTCGAAATCTACTTATGAAGATGAAGTTCGCTTTTTCTGGCGGAAAAGTGAAGGAACAGGATGAAAGTCATATACCGTATGCAATTTTTACTGACAGTAAGAGATATCTGACTATATTTAAGCCAATCTGTGATGAGATGGAAAAGCGCGGAGAGAAGCTTGTATATCTTACTGCCGAAGAGGATGATCCGCTTCTAAAAGAAAACTATGAGAATGTTCGTACCGAATTTCTTGGTGAAGGTAACAGAGCTTATGCAAGAATGAATATGCTTAAGGCTGATGTGGTATTATCCACAACACCCGGACTTGATGTATATCAGTGGAAGAGATCGAGAGATGTAAAGTGGTACGCTCATGTGCTTCATGCGGCAGGTGATGTTACCATGTACCGTATGTTTGGAATTGATTACTATGATGCAATGCTTCTTAGTGGTGAATTTCAGATCAAGCAGGTGCGCGACCTTGAAGCTTTGCGCGGACTTCCTGAGAAAGAGGCTTGTCTTGTGGGCATTCCTCATATGGATGCACTCAGAGAGAGATTATTGCAGGCGGGATCTGCGCCTGATCATGAGACTACAATTCTTCTTGCGCCCTCATGGGGACCAAGCTCAATATTGAATAGATACGGCAAGAAGATGATTGACGAGCTTATCGCTACAGGTTATAAGGTAATAATTAGACCACATCCTCAGACATTTGTTTCCGAGAAGGATATGATAGAGCCTTTGATGAAGGCATATCCGGAGACAGATAAACTTGTATGGGACAGAAACATCGATAATTTTGATACACTTAATCAGTCGGATATTTTGATATCGGATTTCTCGGGAGTTGTGCTTGATTATGCTCTTGTATTTGACAGACCTGTGATCTGTGCCGAGACGTCTTTTGACAACGGGATTTATGATTCATGGTGGCTCGGTGAAAGGGAATGGATCTTTGAAACTCTGGATAAGATCGGAGTAAAGCTCACACCTGATAATATGGACGATATAAAAGAGCTTGTTGAAAAGGCGCTTACTGATACAAAGCTTAAAGAGGGACGTGATAAGGCAAGAGCCGAGTCATGGGCAAATATGGGTAAATCCGTTGGAAGTATCGTGGATTATATGATAGAAAAACGCAAAGAACTTAATGAGAATGTTGGCTGATTTGGAGGAAGGTAGATGCAGGCAATAATATTAGCGGCAGGAATGGGAAAAAGACTCAAGGAACTTACACAAAACAATACCAAGTGTATGGTAAAAGTCAATGGAGAGACACTGATCGAGAGATTGCTTCACCAACTTGACAAAGTTAATTTATCCCGTGTAATAATTGTTGTCGGCTATAAAGGACAGAAACTTATCGAATATATAAATACCCTTGGCATAACAACGCCTATCACATTTGTGGATAATCCGATATATGATAAGACTAACAATATTTATTCTCTTTCTCTTGCAAAAGATTATATGAGAGAAGATGATACCCTTTTGTTTGAGTCGGATATCATTTTGGAAGACAGAATCCTTACAAGTCTTATGGAAGATCAAAGAGAAACACTTGCTCTTGTTGATGAATATAAGCCTTGGATGGACGGAACGTGCCTTAGACTTGATGAGAATGACAAGATAATTGATTTTATCTCGGGCAAAAAATTTGATTTCACAAATACTAAAGGGTGCTATAAGACTGTAAACATATACAAATTCAGCAAGCATTTTGCTGATAAGCAGTACATTCCTTTTCTGGATGCATACCAGGAAGCGCTTGGCGTAAATGAGTATTATGAACAGGTGCTTAGAGTAATAACCATGCTGGATGGAGCAGAAATTGTAGGTAAGAGACTTGAAGGCGAGAAGTGGTATGAGATTGATGATGAGCAGGATCTTGATATAGCAGAGACGTTGTTTGACAGGGATCCCGCCGATAGAGTAATGAGACTTGAAGAACGCTACGGTGGATATTGGAGATTTCCCGAACTTGTGGATTTCTGCTATCTTGTGAACCCTTACTATCCGCCAAAGAAGATGTGCGATGAGCTCAAAGCTTCGTTTGACGTATTGCTTACTCAGTATCCTTCGGGAATGCGAGTAAATTCTTTGCTTGCTGCCAAGAACTTCGGTGTCCACAGAGAGAATATTGTTGTTGGAAACGGAGCAGCTGAGCTTATTAAGGCACTGATGGAATCAATTGAGGGTAAGATAGGAATAATCCGCCCGACCTTTGAAGAGTATCCAAACAGATATGACAAGAATGAAGTTGTAGCATATAGGCCTGAGAATGATGAATTCAGATATTCGGCAGATGACCTTGTGGATTTCTTCGGTGACAAGGATATATCAACGCTTATATTGATCAATCCCGATAACCCTTCGGGAAATTATATTGATGAAGACGGAATAAAGAAGTTGATCGAATGGACGGCGAAGAAAGGAATAAGATTTGTTCTTGATGAGTCATTCGTTGATTTTGCGGATGACAGTACAACCTATATCGATCAGAATATTCTTGTGAACAATAAGCATCTCTTTGTGGTAAAGAGTATATCAAAGTCTTACGGAGTTCCGGGATTAAGGCTCGGAGTTCTTGCTTCGGGAGATAACGAAATAATTGATAGTATTAAGAAAGCGGTTTCTATTTGGAACATAAACTCTTTTGCTGAGTTCTACATGCAGATTCAGGAGAAATATAAGAAAGACTATGCTCTTGCGCTTGAGCAGTTTAAGGCAGAGAGAAAGCGCTTTTTAAGTGAACTTTCGAAGATAGATTTCATAGAAGTAATACCTACACAAGCCAATTATTTTATGATAAAGATAAAAGATAAGTACAATGCTCAGGAACTTACCAATATATTTGCTGACAGATACGGAATCCTTATAAAGGATCTTACGGCGAAAGTAGGAGAGAAATACATTCGTATAGCTATAAGGAACAAAGAAGATAATGATAGGCTTTGTGCGGCGCTTAAAGAATTGCAGCAGTTATCTTGATAATAACAATTTTACTTGCATTATCAGGCATTTGTTTTACGGCGTCACATATTGTAAAATGAGCAGTATAATAAATTGTAGGATATTTCAGGATAGATGGATATAAAATTCAGTATCGTTACCCCTGTTTATAACGGGGGTAAAACTGTAGCAAGGACAATTGAATCTGTGCTCGGTCAAAGTGTCGCTCCGAGTGAATATTTTGTGATAGACGGTGACAGCAGTGACGGAACGCTTGAAATTGCAAGGAGCTATGCCAAGAGCTTTGAGGAAAAGGGGATTTATTACGAAATAGTTTCTGAAAAGGACAACGGCATATATGATGCAATGAATAAGGGCATAAAGCGTTGTTCCGGGGATTTCATAGGAATAATCAATTCAGATGACTGGTATGAAACAGATGCTATAGAAGTTATGGCAGAGCTCTATGATAAAGAACATTTTGATATGGCTTATGCGGATATAAGGATGCATAACGGAGATGGGACATTTATAAAAAGAGCTTCAAATCCAAAGATAGTGACGTCAAGAACCTGGAATCATCCGACTCAGTTCGTGAGTTCTGACATATATAGCAGGAAATTGTACAAGAACGAGACTGTTTTTGATGATCTTGATATGCTGTTATGGATTCATAAAAATAATTATAAGATTTCTACGGTGAACAGAGTGCTGGCCAATTTTACAATGGGAGGAGCCAGCAATAATGAAAAGCGTCTCGGTGAAGTAATAAAAAGAATAAGGGCAAAAGGGGATATTTACAGGAATAACGGATATTCATCATTATATGTAATAGACGCTGCCGCGATCGAGATTGCGAAAATGATATTGGGAAAGACTTGAGGAAGGTATGAAAAAGGCAAAGATTCAGAACAGATATATATATAGATGGCTTTGCACCGTATTGTTGTGTTTTCTTGCAACAGTGATGTTTTTTGCCGTTTGGCTCGAATTTGTTATTGACCATAATCAGACATCTAACCTCACAGGTTGGGGGAATCTTGGTATGGCAGCAGGTATATACATTGTGTTGTATTACATAATCGGCAGAGCGCTTAAGGCATACGGTATCGGTGTTTACAGAAAAGCCAATCTTCTGGCATCTCAGGTAATGACTATTTTTGTCGTGGATGTTATTGAACTTTTTATTTCATGTGCCATAACGGGGCAGTTCAGATTCTTTCCGCAGTTCTTGTGGAGATACCTTTTGCTTGGAATTGTACAGAGCGTAGTTATAATTTTTCTTACCATCTTTCTCGTTGATCTGTATAGGAAATTATTTAAGCCTCAGCAGATACTTGAGGTCTACGGGGGCGATTCCTGCGAGAATACAGAGTTCATGAATACCAGGCCGGATAAGTATCATATAGTAGATTCTATAAGTGTTGATGTCGGTTTGGACGAGATTGTGTCAATGCTTAACAAGTATGAAGCTATACTCCTTAATGATATTCCATCGGAGGACAAGAACGATATACTCAAGGAATGTTTCAGAATAGGTAAAAGAGTATATTTTACACCGAAAATCTCGGATATCATCGGGAAAAACTCCGAAGATATCAATTTGTTTGATACACCGCTTTTTTTGTGCAGAAATAGTGGGATAAGCGGTGGACAGCGCATTTTAAAGAGAATATTCGATCTGTTTTTCTCGATACTTGCGATTATTGTACTTAGTCCGATTTTTGTAATTGTTGCTGTTGCAATAAAGCTTGAAGACAGAGGGCCGGTCTTTTATAAGCAGGACAGAGTTACCATCGGAGGCAAGGTATTCGGAATAGTAAAGTTCAGATCTATGATAGAAGATGCCGAGAAGGATGGTAAGCCGATTCCGGCAGGAGAAGATGATAACCGTATTACCAAAGTCGGACGTTTTATCAGAGCGACAAGAATAGATGAACTTCCGCAGCTTATAAATATTATTGCTGGCGATATGTCAATCGTGGGCCCAAGACCTGAGAGAGTTGAGCATGTTGAGAAATATACTCAGGATATCCCTGAGTTTGCGTTCAGACTTAAGGTAAAGGGTGGACTTACCGGAGTTGCACAGGTGTTTGGTAAGTATAATACCAGTCCGCTAAATAAGCTTAAGATGGATCTGTATTACATAACCAACTATTCGCTGCTCTTGGACTTACAGATTATATTTGAGACGATTAAGATACTTGTGCAGAAAGAGAGTACAGAAGGATTCTCTAAGGAAAAACAGGAAGAGATGCACGAATAAAAAGATGTATAGAAAAAGCACTTCATTAAGATGGATTTTGGTGAAGTGCTTTTGGTTTTGAATCAGGAATCTGAATGAATTTTGGCTATACTTGTTCATTTGTTTAGAGTGATATATAAAGTAACGGTTCTAGATTAGCACTTTACATTACTAAAGAGAAAAAGCTTGTGGATAGTATGGCTTTTAGATATAACCATAAGGCAGGGGGACAAAAAGCATTGTACAGATGAATTGTATTGTATTTTAGAGTGAAAAAATAAAAAAGTCTTGGTATGCTAAAGGTTGTAAAAAACATATAATAGTTATAAAATATCAACGTTGTAATTTTTATTATGCAATAGATGTAATGTTGGGAGATCAGAGTGTTCAGAATAAGTGTGATTGTCCCGGTTTATAACGGTGAAAAGTACCTGAGAAAATGTTTGGACAGTATTGCAAACCAGACTATAGACGGACTTGAAATCATAGTTGTGGATAACAAATCAACCGATGAATCCCCATTGATTATTGAAGAGTTTATTAGTTGTTGGAGTTCAAAAAGAAGAATTATTTTTTTGACTGAAGACAGACAGGGAAATGCGTATGCACGAAATACGGGGACGGAACATGCCATCGGAGAGTATATTGCGTTTATTGATCAAGATGATTATATAAAATCTGATTACTTTGAGAAACTATACAATGAGGCTAATGCTCATGTGGCAGATGTGGTAGTGTCAGGATATGAGTTGGTGACTCCGAAGGGGCAGACCAAGAGGACTGTTGGACTGAAGAAATCCAAGTGGTCTCCATATAGGATTGTTGCTCCGTGGGGAAAGATTTATAAGAAAAGTCTTATTACTGAGAACAATATTCAATTTTTGCCCGTAAATAAGGGCGAGGATATATATTTTGTTTTCAATGCATATAATCATGCGAATATAGTATATGTTTCTGATTATGTGGGATACCGATGGCTTTCGAATAATGAATCTTATAGTAGAACAGAGCACAAAAAAATCGATAACAATAATAGTATATTGCCTCTTTTCGATGCATTACAAAATGGCTTATTCCCTTTAAAGCATGTTGATAATACATGTTTGGAATACTTCTATATAAAGACAATAGTTCACGAGGTTATGTTTTGCGCCAAAGGGAATAATCTTGAAGATGTATACGGATATTACGAAAGGCTTATAAAGTGGATTGACAAAGAATATCCTAATAATGAGTCAAATTATTATTTGAGATTATTTGGTGTAAGAGGAGAGGAATATAAGCGACGATTCTTTGTTGCGTTATTCTGGTACATGAAGAAAAAAAGAAAAATAAAATTGCTTATAAAGATGTATGTAAACATTTTTAGATAATATTCAATGATAAAGGAGAAAAAACATGGATATTCAATTGTTCAAGGCTAAATATGAAGTAGAAGAATGCCTTAATGAGATTAGGGAGTGCCTCGAGGTTGGCTGGACAGGCATGGGATTTAAAACAGTAAAGTTCGAAGAGGCATGGAAGCAGTATACAGGACTTCCTTATGCGCATTATCTGAACTCATCTACTATGGGCTTGTATATGGCTATTGATATTATGAAAGAAGAGTATGGATGGAATGATGGTGATGAGATTATTTCAACACCTATTACTTTCATTTCTACTAACCATGCAATTGCTAAGTCTAATATGAAGGCAGTATTTGCTGATATAGATGATACAATGTGTCTTGACCCGAAGTCTGTAAGAGAACGTATTACAGATAAGACAAAAGCAATCATGTATGTTGGCCTCGGCGGAAACGTGGGTAATTACAATGAGATTGTTGAAATTTGTAAAGAACACAATCTTAAGTTTATTCTTGACGCTGCGCATATGACAGGAACAAGATTGAACGGAAAGATTCCCGGCAAGGAAGCGGATGTTGTTGTTTATTCGTTCCAGGCGGTAAAGAATCTTCCCACTGCTGACAGTGGAATGATTTGCTTTAAGGATGGAAAGCTTGATGAAATCGTCCGTAAGAAAGCTTGGCTTGGAATCAATAAAGATACTTATGCTCGTACTCAGAATATGGGTAATTATAAGTGGAGATATGATGTTGAGTATGTTGGCGAGAAGGGACATGGAAACTCAGTAATGGCTTCTATTGGTCTTGTTCAGCTTAAATATGTTGACAGAGACAATGCATATCGAAGAACAATTTGCGGATGGTACAGAGATCGTCTTGCTCCATATTCTGATAAGATTAAGTTTACAAGAATAGAAGAAGGATGTGAGAGTTCGTGTCACTTATTCCAGATTCTTGTTGATGACAGAGATGCACTTATTGTTGCACTTAATCAGGCAGGAATTTCTCCCGGAGTTCACTATGTGGCAAATACAGATTATAAGATGTATTCATATGGCAAGGGAACATGTCCTCATGCAGAATATGTCAGCGAGCACACATTGTCACTGCCTCTTAACTTATACCTTAGCCGTAGCGATGTTGACTATATTTGTGACGAGGTTATCAAGTTTATCGAGAATAACTAACTAGGATATAAACATGAAAAAGGTACTGATTATCTATTCATCACGCATACCATCTGTAGATATTGTTTGTAATATGCTTCAGCATTTCCACCACGTCAAGAAAATTGATGTGGTGGAAATGCAAATTATAAATTGTCGTAAGAAACATATAGAGTGGGCTGATGTGATAGTAGTGATTCGACCTTTTGAGATTAGCGCTTATGGTATTATAAAGGCGGCTAAAAATGCGGGGAGAGAGATAATTGTTTATCTGGACGATGACTTATTGCATCTCCCCCATATTTATTCAAGTAAACTTAGAAAAATGTTTACTCTTTTGTCTTATAAAAGGAACTGTGAATATTTGATAGAAATACTTGGATTATGTGATGTATTATGGGGATCCGGAGAAGTATTAACGGATCACTATGGTAAATATGTAAAAAAAGGAAGATGCGTAAATACAGATGTTACTGTCGATATCAGCAGAAGGAAGTCTGCTTCTGTTCGCGGCGGAAACGTAAATATCTTATATACAGGTAGTAGCAATCATTACGCACAATTAAATTCATTTATTATCCCGGCAATAAATAAGCTTGTATCTAAATATGAGAATATAATCCTGACATGTGTAGGATTTAGGACTGAAAAAATAGAAAAGTGTAATGCAGAATTAAAATGCTATCCTTGGTTTGATAGTTATGATGATTACTACGCGTTTATTCTAGGTCAATCATTTGATATAGGTGTAGCCCCAATTGAACAAACCGATTTCTATCGATGCAAATACTATAATAAATTTGTTGAGTATAGTCTGTTGGGGACAGTCGGTATATATACGAATGATTTCCCGTACAAATCTATAGTAATTGATAAAGAAAATGGCATAATGGTGGACAATACAGTAGAAGCGTGGGCGTCCGGAATAGAATATGCAATTAATCATGAACAAGAATGCTACAACATGGTAATAAAGGCACAAGAGTGTTGCGAGCAAAGGTTTAATACGGCTAATCTGATGGGAGCAATTGAAGAAAAGTTGCCGGAATTGTTTTTATTGCAAGAAAAAGAAAAGTGCACAAAAGTGAGATTTTGGCCACATTTCGTTATTAATTACGCTAGAAAGTATGCAAACAAATTTGTAAAGTACTATGAAAAAGTTAGAAGTTAAAAAAAGAAATATTTTATTGGTTTATACAGGCGTAACCAGCACAACGCCTATTATAAGTAGTGCACTTGCAAAAGTTGCAGATAGATGCGACTCTTATGTTATAGAGAAGGATAGTTGCATGGTGACAAGGGAAGATATAGCAAAATCTGACGTTGTCGTGTTTTCTCGTGGCGCAGATCCGTATATGGCAAGCATAGCTAAAGCTGCAAAACAGGCAGAGAGATTCTGTGTATTATATCTTGACGATGATCTGTACGCATATAATAAAGGCAATGATTATGGAAAGGCACTAATTGATTGTCTTGCAAATTGTGATGTATTATGGGTATCTAATCCACTACTTTGTGAAAGATACAAAGAGTACAATAATGAGATCAGATGCGTTGTTTCAAAACTTTACGAAGAGATAAAGGAAGTGTATTCGCCATCGGATTATACGGATGAAGTGACTATTTTGTATGCCGGTTCTCCGGCACATCGTGATGTGTTACAAGAGTTGATTGTCCCGGCTTTGAATAAAATATATGAGAAAGATCAACAATTTAAAGTTGTATTTGCAGGTCTTGATTCGGATTCTTTGAAAGATTGTAAGTTTTCAACTGAGTATATACCTTGGACTAATGACGGTGGTAAATATCGCCAAAGAGTTGCAGAGATAAATGCCAATATAGGACTTGGAGTTATATTGGATACGGAATTCGGAAATTGTAAGTTTTACAATAAATGGCTTGAATATACTAAATTAGGTGTTTCAGGAATATATTCCGATGTAACACCATATAGATTGATTGTAAATGATGGCTTTAATGGTCTTCTGACTAACAATTCTTCTGTTGAGTGGGCTGATACTATTGATAAACTTATTCAAGACAGGAAGTTGCGCGCATCGATTATTGAGAATGCACAAAAACAGTTAAAAGAAGATTTTATTGATAATGATATAGCTAAAGAGATAACAGATATTATTCCGGAATTTGAATGCTATTTTGCGCCAAAGAGAAGAGTGAAATATAAAGATAATGTTTTACTTGGAATAGCAAGAACTATTTGGCATAGGTTGAGGAGTTATAGATTATGAATCATAATTGTTTCGCGGAAAATGATAAAATACGGATTGCGCCGATGACTGATGAAGAAAGCGAGCTGTATCGATTGCTTAGAAATAGAAAAGACAATGCCCCTTTCTTTTTTTCATCAATTACGATAACGAAGGAAATGCAACATAAGTGGTTTAAAAAATACTTATGTGATGATTCACAACTTATGTTTTCTATATATGAAAAGTCTACAGGAGCTTTTGTTGGTGGAGTTAGTATATATGATGTTAATCTCCAAAAAGGAGAAGCTGAGGTTGGAAGAATTATTGTTGATAAAGAGATTGCCTCCGGTAAACATTACGGAGCTCAAAGTATTGAGCTTGTAAGTAGCGTTGCCAAGAATGAATTAGGATTAAAGAGCCTATATGCCAATATTTATTCTTCTAATATTGCCAGTTTGAAATCGTTTAGAAACGCAGGATATAAAGACGAAGAAATAAAGGATGATATAACAAAAGTAAGGATTGAATTGTGAAGAATATGAGATGTTTAATAGAGTATTTCAAAGGTATATGGAAAGATAGATATGTATTGATCAGCTTAGTAAGACAGGATCTTCAGATGAAATATAATCGTTCTGCACTGGGGGTTGCATGGCAGATAATAACACCGCTGGGGCTTTCATTTATAATTGGTGCGGTTTATTCGGTTATTTACGGGGTGAGTCCGATTGAGTTTATACCTATCCTTTTTTCGGGATTGAATCCATGGCTTTTTGTTACCGGTAGCGCTGATGGCGGGACGTATGCGTATATAAGTGCAGAAGGGTACCTAAAACAAACACAGGTTAGTCCGCAGATTTTTCCTATCAGGACAGTGTTGGTAGCATTTGTTAATTTACTGTATGCTATGGGAGCTTTTTTTATTGTATATCTGTTTTTACAGCCACAAAATTTTTCGTTAAGTATGTTGGCAATAATACCGGGATTAATAATTATATTGTTGGCAGGTATTGGATTGGCTAATTTTTCCAGTGCTATAACAGTGAATGTCAGAGATTTCCAACCACTTCAAAGTCTGGTTCTTCAGGGAGTTTTTTATGCGACACCGATTATTTATTTACCTGCAATGCTAGATGAGAAGGGATATTCATTAGTATACAAGTTGAATCCTTTTTATCACATAATAAATGTTGTTAGAGGTGCTGCTTTAGGTATGGGAACAGAGTCAGTTATATATTATCTTGAAGTTTTTGTATGTGTGGCAGTATTTTTTTTGATAAGTGCTGTGGTAACTATGAAAAATAATCATGGTATTGCCATGAAGTTATAGGAGTTGAGTTCGATGAGTTGTATAGAACTGGAAAATATAGATTTAGTATTTAATGTTTGGCATCAAAAAAGGATTAAGGATGTAATTATTCCGGGAAGTAATAAGTTTAGTGATTATAGTAACGGAAAAGTACATGCTATTGATAATTTGAGTTTGTCACTAAAAGACGGAGACAGACTAGCAATTATTGGTCATAATGGTGCAGGAAAAAGTACGTTGCTTAAAGTTATATCGGGAATATATCCTCCATCAAGTGGAACAATGAAGGTCGAGGGTAATATTTCAAGCATGTTTGAACTTGCCACGGGTTTTGAAATGGAACAGAGTGGCTGGAACAATATCTATCTTCGTGGCTTGATGCTTGGATTAAGTCCTAAAGAAATCAAGAGTAAAATGGATGAAATTGCTGAATTTTCAGAACTTGGTAATTATCTTAATATGCCTGTAAAGTATTATTCATCTGGTATGTTTGTCAGATTGGCGTTCTCAATCTCCACAGCTATTGAACCGGATATATTGCTGTTGGATGAGATTATTGCTGCGGGAGATGCTGCCTTTTTGGACAAAGCAAATAAAAGATTGCAGAAGATGATCAATACTTCTAAGATAATGGTTTTTGTAACGCATAGTATGCAGTCGGCGGTGTCAATGTGTAATAAATGCATATGGATGCAACAGGGTAAGATAATGCTTTCCGGAAGTCCGGAGTATGTAACAAAGGAATATCTTAATGAAAGTAGCGGAAAATAGAGTCTTTTATTTTGATTTTAGTAATATGATCAGAAGTCTATGACGTCAAAGTTTACTTGTGAGTTGGCATGGTAGGAAATGTTGGCAATAAGATAAATTATTTGTGAAAATATTCATGTATGTGGATTTGTTTATGAATCCCAACGTGAAAGCATAACTTGAAGGAATAGAGCTTTTAACGTCTTTATACTTGATATTTTAAGAGCAGCGGATGAATTAGAACGTTAAAAAAGAATCTGATACAATCTATAATTTCTTTAGAAGCGTAGTTGTTCTGCGATTTAATATTTGATAAGACGTATGTTTCCTTTTGTATGATTTTGAGATAATACTTGAGATATATCAAAAGTAGAGGCTGTACGTCTTTTTTAATGCTAGTTTTAATTGAATTTTTAAGGCTAAAAAATATGGTTAATATGTATAGTTTTTTTTCTTAATAGTGTATGCGGATTACATAATGAGATTATCATAGAAAACTAAAAAGAAAGGCAAAATAATGATGGGAAAAAGTTCATTACTAACGGTTATAATCAATGTGATTGGAAGAAAAGAAAGCTCTCAAAATAACTTAAATAGGGTAATTAAGGAATTACAGAATATAGAGGATCCAATTGATATAATAATGGTGTTTGATGGAGAAAACTGGAATAATATGCCATTAGTAAAATCGATAAGGTGTATTATTCCAGATGCAAAAATGGTATTTGTTGAAAAGGAGACGAGTGTTCCATCAATTCTTTATAATAAAGGCATTGCACTTGTAAAAACGAAATATGTTGCATTATTTAATATATGTACTGAACATATAAATGACAGATTGAAACTTTTTAAGGATGGAATTAAGAATTCATCAAGTTCAGATAAAATTCTATATTTAAGTAGTAACGCTGATTATGGTGTATATCGTAATAGTCAATTTCTTTATGGTGTACTGCAAATCATGAATCCATTTTCGCTTGACGATTTTGTTTTTGATTTGGAAATTTTAAAAAAATATAAGCTCAACGAGGTATGTTTTTTACAAAAAAAATATGAACAAGAATTATTATTGCGGATAGCAAGGAATAATAGTTTTATTGAAATTGGTAGTATTATTCCCAATAGTAAAAAGATTGAATATTCGAATCAGTTTAATATTTCTGATAGATTAATTGATGCATACATTGTTAGATGTGGAGAATTTTCTTTATATAAAAAAAATGATGAAATATTATCTGATTTTATTGCAGATTTGAAAGAAGAAGATTATTGTTCCATTATTCAATATATGGGGAATATTCATAAAAAGGAGTGCGTTGCTGAAAAGAATAGTAAATATAGAATTCTTATTTTAGGGGGGATTTGGGAGTATCATCATATTCAAGTAGTTTTTTTGAACTATTTAGATAAAATGGTAGGAAGTGGATTTGCCACTTATTCAATAGGATATGACGAGAAATATAAAAAACAGAATCTTAGAGAATATGATTTGGTTATTTTATGTAGGTGTAGATCTGAAAACGGTATTGAAATTGCAGAGTATTGTAATGCTAATAGGATAAAATGCATATATATGTTAGATGATAATTGGTTAAGCATTGCGAAAGATTATCCGAAAGAAGGGGCTATTTTTGTAAAAGGAAATCCTAATTATGATAATTTTCTAAAAATGGTGAGCCTTGCAGATTCGGTATTATATTTCAATGAAAAAATAAAAGAGGATTTGCAAGAGTATGCTAGATCGTTTGTCAAATTTAGGATAAGTGTAAACCCGGAGGTGTTTTCTTCTGATAAAGAATACAGCAAAAGTGGCAATTTAATTATTGGATATGCGGGATCCCTTCGTTATGACAGTACAGCATTTAAAGCTTTAGCAAAAGTTTCTAAAGAACGAAATGATGTACAAATACTGTTAGTAGGATCTTTTTCCGATGAACAGCTTCAATTGTTTGACGGTGCAAAAGTTCTAATATTCCCGTTTTCTTCATATAGCTGTTATGCTGAATTGATGTCACGTATGAGACCGGATTTATTAATTGCGCCATTAGAAAATAATAGGACATCAGGATCAAAGTGCTATAACAAATATGTTGAGAGTGGTGTGATTGGTAGTGCTTGTTTGTTTTCTGAAGTAGAACCTTACACTGAAGTTGTAAAAGATGGAGAGAATGGTTTCTTTGTAGATGAAAATACTATAGATGGCTGGTATAAAAAGATAAATGCTATAGTAGATAATCGGTCAGCGTTAGAAAAGGTCAAGAAAAATGCTAAGAAGGATGTTTTTGATAATCATTCAGTTGAGTCTGTTTTACCAACTTTTATTGAGATTATAAAACATGCAGTGGAGGGAATATGAAAAATATAGCTTTTTTGTCTCACGATGGATATATAGGTGGAGCAGAGAAAATGATTATTGAAGCTGCTCGAGCATTGAAAAAAAGTAAGAAATATAACCCGATTATATTTTTTCCATATACAACTGATAATAAATGGATACCGCAGTTAGAGTCAGATTCAATTGATTATGTAATAACATCGGAAATCCCATTATATTGTTGGAATAATAAAATTAGTTGTGACGAGAAAAAAATAAATGAGTTTAAGGGGCTTTTTTCTATATATAATATTCAGATATTGGTGTCCAATACAATGACAAATTATGTAGGTATATTAGCTGCTATAAGTAATAGTATACCAGTAATTTTATGGTGTCATGGGGTGTTAGATGCGTCAATGATCACTTATGATGATTTTGATGCTGACTTAAATTTGTTAAGGGATAGAATTCTCATTGCCTTAAGCGACAAAGTTCTTTTTTGTTCAAAGTGGGTTAAAGATTACTATAATGATTATTGTGAATCAAAGGGACAAGTTTTATACAATTGGACAGATAGTGGTAAGGATATGAGTCAGATTACTGAGTCGAGTTCAAGAGAATTTGTATGTTTGAATACAATTGAGCCTAATAAGGGAATTATGCTTTGTTTGCAGGCTATAAAGAAAGTTCATGATAAACGTAATGATTTTCATTTTACTTTTTACGGGAAAAATGAAACTGAATATCAAAAGAACTTGTATGAATATGTTTCAACAAATCAATTAGAAGATGTTGTATCTTTCAAGGAAAAAACTGCAGATATTGGTAAAATATATGAAGATGCTTTTTGCTTGATTCAACCAAGTTACAATGAGCCATTTGGGTTAACTATTATTGAAGCGATGTCTTATGGAAGACCAGTAATAGCGACAAAGTCTGGTGGCCCTCAAGAGATATTGGATGATAAATCAGGAATACTTGTCGATATAGGAGATAGTGACGCTATAGCAGTTGCTGTTGAGAAATTGCTCGATTCTCCTGAAGTTGCTAAGCAGATGGGAATAAGTGGGCATGAACTATATAGGAGTAATTTTTCGTCTAGTGGTATTTGCGAGAGACTAGAATTGATTATTACAGAAGTAATTAGAGACTATAGAAGTAATGATTTGCTTAGAAAGCTTATTTATGATGATTTGATGCACCAAATCAGAGAATATTGTGGCTTTATTAACTTACCGATTAAAGAGAAATGTACTGAATTAATTGGAAAAAAAATAGATAGTGCTAAGTTGCGATTGTCAAAACAAATAAAATTTAACAAAACGTATTGGATAGCTTGTGATAAAAATTCTATTAATGGAATAGGAATGATATTTACAAGCTTTCAGGAATTTGAGGATTATGGAAATGTAAGAATTAGATTAAAATATAACTCTAGAATTATAAGGGAAGCAACTTTATCTAATAGTGAAATAGAAAATAACAAGTGGTGTGTGTTTAGTTTTAATAAATTAAGCGAAACGGCAGGTAAAGTATTTGAAATTGAAATAATTTTTTCATATACAACAAGCAAATTGTATGGGGTGTATGAATTTATGCCTAGAGTTAGCAATTTATATAAATGTAAGGAAAAACTTGGGGTTTCATCAAAGGAAATAGATGTATTATTCTATGAATTGATTTAGGGGACTTATAAAATGTTCCGATTATTTATAAAAATTGAGGGGAGATATAAGGAGGCATATGGTTAGAATAGAATTGGGATGTGGGGCCACTAAATGTGAAGGATATATAGGAGTGGATCGTTTTGAATTACCGGGGGTTGATATAGTAGCTGACTTGAATGCAGTTTTTCCATTTGAAGATGATACAGTGGATGAGATATGGGCATGTCATTCACTAGAGCATTTGGATAATATATCGCACACTTTTTCGGAAATGTATAGAATTTGCAAACATGGGTCGATCATACAGATTTTAGCACCATATTATTTTACCACGTTAAATATTTCAAACTTTTATCATAAATCAGTTTGGACGGAAGATACGCCGAGATTGTTTGATATATGGTCAACTGAACAAATTCAAAAAGAAGAATATATTATGCCGCATGGAATAGAATGGGGAGTTGGAAGAAGTGATAATAGTGATTTAAAAACAATTTTTCAGATTGTAAAAGAAGAATTTTTTTATTTTCCAGAATACTGTCATCTTTCAGATGAATTGAAAAGACAAGCAAGAAGATCAATGCTTAATGTTTGTGATCAAGTGTACTATGTATTGGTGGTAAATAAATCCTTTAAACCATTTTCTAAGCAGGAATTAGATGAGATATTGAAAAATGTAAACAAAATCGAACCTTCTAGGATAAAACAGATAAGGGAACGAGATAGAGAAAATGCAAATAAGAGTTTTGATTCAATATATGATAGAATAACAAGTTGTGAAGGCATTTTTCATGTTCAAAAAAAGATTTTTGATGATTTAAATGAAAAAATTGGAAAGCAAGAGCAACGGATTATTGAACAAGAACGAAAGATTTTAGAACAAGAGAAAAAAATTTCTAGGATGTTAGTTTATAGGAATTTATCTTATGATGATGTGACATTCGCGATTAAAAAGTTTGATGAAAACTTTTATGATGGAATACAACTAAATAATGACTATCAAGAAATTCAAAAAATTGTTTTTTCCGACAAATTGAGTGCGGAAAAATATTTGGAGTTTTCTGTTCCGATAGCATATTCAAAATTAAAAATATGTTTGTATAGCGATTGGGACAGTGGAGTTTTCTTTGAACTTGTACAAGATGGAAGAATAATCAAACAAGAGATTAAAGAAATTGATGGTTTACAAATGGTAGTATTAGAAAATGCTGTAGTTTCAAAAAAAGCATTTCTTAGAATTCGTTTAGCTGCGGCAGGTATAGAATCAAATGTAAAGGTGTTGTTAGTAAAATGCAAGAATAAAGAACAGCTTGCGTATGTGGCAGAGTTTTAGTAGGAGGTAGAGTGTATGAAGATTTATTTAAGACCAATAACGGAGGATGATGCAAATCTTATTGTAAAGTGGAGAAATTCATCTTCGGTTTTGAAGCATTGTTTTAATAGAGAACAGATTACTGTAGAATCACATCTACAATTTTATAAGGAGTACATTGAAACCGGAAAATATAAGCAGTACATTGTTGAGCGAATAGAGGAATCAACAGGTGTTGTTATTTATCCTATTGCAACAGTTTACTTAAAGGATATAGATATGGCAAATAAAAGGTGCCAACTCTGTATTTTCACAAGTGATGATGAAGAGTGGAGCACAGAAGGTCAGACGATTGCTGCTAAGCAACTATTAGAGATTGCTTTTAATGAGTTGGGCATGCATAAGGTATATTCGTATGTTTTTGCTAAGTATCCTGAAGAAAAGGCTTTATTAGAAGCTGCCGGATTTGAAGTTGAGACAAGACTTAACAATGAAATAGCCGGAGTAGATGGCTCATACGAAGATACGTACAGGATGGCTATATACAATAAATAATAATTGAAAAGAGAGTATAGATATGGGAAAAATAACTGTTGAGAAAAATGTTAATGGAATTGAAGGATTATGTGTTATTACTCCATCAGTATTTGGTGACGAACGTGGATACTTTATGGAAACATATAATTTGAATGATATGGAAGCAGAAGGCCTTCATTATAATTTTGTTCAGGATAATCAATCTGCCAGTAAAAAAGGAGTATTACGCGGATTGCATTTTCAAAAGAATTATCCACAAGATAAGTTGGTTCGCGTAATTTCAGGAGAAGTATATGATGTAGCTGTTGATCTGAGAAAGGGTTCTGCAACATTTGGAAAGCATTATGGGATACTTCTTTCTGCAGATAACAAAAAGCAGTTCCTTATTCCAAAAGGATTTGCACATGGATTTTTAGTAGTGAGCGAGTATGCTGAGTTTTGCTACAAAGTAACTGATTTTTATCATCCCAATGATGAGGGAGGTTTGAGGTTCAATGATCCGGATATTGGTGTTGAATGGCCTATTCCGGAAGGGATGACAGAAAACGATTTTATTTTATCTGATAAGGATAAGGTAAACGCAAGTTTTAAAGAGTATTGTGCTGAGAATGGTATCTGATAATTGATACTATGAGAAAGCTTATAATGAGTATTTAGGAGAAATAATGAAAACATATCTTGTAACAGGAGGCGCCGGATTTATCGGTTCCAACTATATTCATTACATGTTTAAGAAGTATGACAATGAAATTCGTATTATAAATGTCGATGCACTTACATATGCGGGTAATCTTGAAAACCTCAAGGATGTTGAGGAACGTGACAATTATAGATTTGTGAAAGCAAACATATGTGACAGAGATGCCATCAACAAGATCTTTGAAGAAAATGACATAGACAGAGTTGTTCATTTTGCGGCAGAGAGTCATGTTGACAGATCTATCGTAAATCCCGAGATCTTCGTTGAGACAAACGTACTCGGAACAGCAACTATGCTCAATGCGGCTAAGAAGGCATGGGAGCTTCCGGACGGAACATTCAAAGAGGGTAAGAAATTCCTTCATGTTTCAACCGATGAAGTATACGGTTCGCTCGATGACGATCCGAATGCTTATTTCTATGAGACAACTCCATACGATC
>ODAI011795987.1_pt1 | contig 36092 bp, 31 predicted proteins | sample 1539321 | NCBI WGS metagenome assembly ODAI01 (sample SAMN02144231, study PRJEB22623) | gut metagenome | biome: sheep rumen | host: Ovis aries | place: New Zealand
CTGATAATCAGGACGAGGTGAATGCACTGGTTGATTATGCCATCGAGCATGGCGTCAACTACTTCGATACGGCCCCGATGTATATGGGAGGTCGGTCGGAAGTGCTGACGGGCAATGCGCTGAGTCGACATCCCAGAGAGAAATACTACGTAGCCACGAAAATGTCGAACCAGAGAAACAACCTCTGGGACTTCGACAAGGCCAAGCGGATGTATGAACAGTCGTTTGAGCGACTGAAGGTGGACAAGATAGACTACTATCTGCTGCATAGCATAGGCGGTGGCGGCATGGACACCCTAAAAGGCCGTTTTCTGGACAATGGTTTGCTGGACTTCCTGATGAAAGAACGTGAGGCAGGGCGCATCAGGCACTTAGGGTTTTCGTATCATGGTGATGTGCGGGTGTTCGACTGGATGCTGGATCATCAGAACGAATACCACTGGGACTTTGCCCAGATACAGATGAACTTTCTGGATTGGCGCCATGCGTCGAGTGGGCGCAGACATGATGCTGATGCTGAATACCTTTATAATAAATGCGAGAAAACAGGCGTACAGTGTGTGGTGATGGAACCCTTGAGAGGTGGAGCTTTCGGACGTTTGGCACAGGAACTGGTAGACAAACTGAAGGCGGTGCGCCCCAACGACAGTGCTGCCCGATGGGCTTTTCGCTGGGTAGGCTCGTATCCGAACATCCTGACAACGCTTAGTGGTATGAACCGCATGGATCATCTGAAGGATAATCTGGGCACCTTCTCGCCATTGGAGAACTGTTCAGAGGCAGAAAACAGGCTGTTGGCAGATATTGCCGACGAGATGGCAGGATTCCCTACGATACCCTGTACTACGTGTGGCTATTGCATGCCTTGTCCTTATGGCGTGGATATTCCAGGCAACTTTGCCTATTACAATGATGCGGTACATAACCACGTGTTGCCGTTGCCAAATAAAGAGGCTGCAGACTTCATGGAGAAGAAGCAACAATTTACCGATGGAATGCGAAAAGCACTGCCTGATGCAGAGAAGTGGGCACGCAGTTGTCAGGACTGTGAAGAGTGCTTGCCGAAGTGTCCACAACAGATTAGAATACCCAATCAATTGGCCCGTATTGTAGAGACTTTACGCCGTAGATAAAGGGGTTTGCGACATTTTGATATATGTTAATTAATTGATAATCAATGTTATAAAATGGAGAAATATTTGGCGGTTTAAAAATAATGTCGTACTTTTGTACCCGATAACAATAGTATGGCGATTGAATGTCTCGTGGTGAGACGGCTGTGCTTAAACGGATATCATATGAGAAAATTAGCTAAGATCGCATGGTTGACATGCATGATGTTGGTGTTAGCTTCCGTGAATGCTTCGGCAAAGGGAGTTAAGGAGGAAAGCTCAGAATTCGACTGGAGTCCCGTTATCGATGCGATTATTGATGTGGAGAGTGAAGGCAATGACAAAGCCGTAGACAAAAGTGGCAAATCGTGTGGCATTTTGCAGATTACTCCCGTAATGGTGAAAGAGTGTAATCGTATTCAGGAAAAGCGCAAGAGTAAGAAGCGTTATTCGTTGGAAGATCGCTTTAGCGTGAAGAAATCGAAGGAGATGTTTGTATTGTTCCAGTCGTTCTATAACCCGCAAAATAGCATAGAGAGGGCCATCCGTTTATGGAATGGAGGAATAGGTTTCTCGAAGCTGGCTACTCAAAAGTATTTTGAGAAGGTAATGAGCAAAATGAAGTAGGGACTTTATGACGTTTGGATAGAAGTGTGAGTTGGAAAAGAACTCGCGCTTCTTTTTTGTGTGCTTAATTTATGCGGTAAGCATATTTTAATGTATAAATCTATACAGTAAGCTTCATTTTTGTGTATAATCCATGCGGGGAATAAAAAAGCAGCCGTTGTGGCTGCTATAGTTGCGGAGGCAGGACTCGAACATGCGACCTCCAGGTTATGAGCCTGGCGAGCTACCAACTGCTCCACTCCGCGATGTTATTTCTTAAAAGCGGGTGCAAAGGTACGAGTTTTTTTTGAAATATGCAAATCTTTTGCAGAAAAAATAAGTAAAAAGCGTATTTTTTACAATTTAAGTAAAAAAGATTTGGCAATATCAGAAGTATTATCTAATTTTGCACACTGTAATTATAATGTGCAAAACGGAAAAGTTTGGGAGGACTGAAATTATGTCTATATCGAAAACGCGACAGAAATTAGTTGACGTAGCCCGTCAGTTGTTTGCCAAGAACGGTTTGGAAAATACGACGATGAATGATATTGCGCAGGCTTCTGATAAGGGCCGCCGCACATTATATACCTATTTCAAGTCTAAAGAAGACATCTATTATGCCGTTATCGAGAGCGAGTTGGAACGTCTTTCCGACCAGCTTGACGAGGTGGCAGCCAAAAAGATTCCTCCCCAGGAGAAAATCATCGAATTGATTTACATGCACTTGAGCATGATTCGTGAGACGGTGGTACGCAATGGCAATTTACGTGCCGAATTCTTCCGTAACATCTGGATGGTGGAAAAGGTCCGCAAGAATTTCGATGACGCCGAGATAGAACTGTTCCGTAAGGTGTTCCGCGAGGGCAAGGAAGACGGCGAGTTCGATATAGATAATGTAGAGCTGGTGGCCGACATCACCCACTATTGTATCAAGGGTCTTGAGGTGCCGTACATCTACGGACGCATTGCCCACGGCATGACCGAAGAGGCTACGAAGCCCCAGGTGGCAAAGATTGTCTATAGCGCTTTGGGAAAGAGGAGAATGTGAGAACAATAAACAATAAACAATAAACAATAACGAAAATAAGTATTATGGGATTATTAGAAGGTAAGACAGCACTGATTACAGGTGCTGCACGCGGTATCGGAAAAGCTATCGCACTGAAGTATGCCTCTGAGGGCTGTAACATCGCATTCACTGACCTCGAGATCAACGAGGACACTGAGAAGGAAATTGCTGCATTGGGCGTAAAGGCCAAGAGCTACGCCAGCAATGCCGCAGACTTTGCCCAGACCGAGGAGGTGGTAAAGGCTGTGAAGGAAGATTTTGGTTCCATTGATATTCTGGTTAACAATGCCGGTATCACCAAGGATGGACTGATGCTCCGCATGACTGAACAGCAGTGGGACGCTGTGATTGCCGTAAACCTGAAGTCGGCCTTCAACTTCATCCACGCTTGTGTGCCCGTGATGATGCGCCAGAGGGGTGGTTCTATCATTAACATGGCATCGGTAGTAGGTGTTCACGGCAATGCCGGACAGTCTAACTATGCTGCATCCAAGGCCGGTCTGATTGCCCTGGCTAAGAGTATCGCACAGGAGATGGGTCCCAAGGGCATCCGTGCCAACGCCATTGCCCCTGGCTTCATTGAGACAGCCATGACTGCCCAGCTCTCCGAGGAGATCCGTGAGGAGTGGAAGAAGAAGATACCCCTCCGTCGTGGCGGTCAGGTAGAGGACATTGCCAACGTGGCTACCTTCCTGGCTTCTGACATGTCAAGCTATGTAAGCGGTCAGGTCATCCAGGTAGATGGTGGTATGAATATGTAAGGCGCTACGCTAGTGAATAGTGAAAAAATGAATAATGATGGAGGTCGTTTACGAGGACAACCATATTATCATAGTCAATAAGAAGAGTGGGGAGATCGTGCAGGGTGATAAGACTGGCGACCGCCCCCTTTCTGATTTGGTGAAAGACTATATCAAGGAGAAGTATGCCAAGCCAGGAGCTGTGTTCTTGGGAGTGGTACACCGCTTGGACCGTCCGGTTTCAGGTCTTGTAGTCTTTGCCCGCACATCCAAAGCACTCACGCGGCTTAACAAGATGTTTGCCGAGGGTGAGGTGCACAAGACCTATTGGGCGATAGTGAGCACTTCGCTAGTGAATAGTGAAAAAGTGAACAGTGAGAAGTTCCTCGGCGATGGGGAGTGGCACACCGTTGAGAACTGGTTGGTGCGTAACGAGAAGCAGAACAAGAGTTATGCCTACGACCACGAGGTGCCCCGTTCGAAGAAGGCCATCTTGAAATATCGTACCATCGGTCATTCGGACCGTTACACGCTGGTAGAAGTGCAGTTGCTGACCGGCCGCCATCATCAAATCCGGTGCCAGTTGGCCGCTATGGGTTGCCCCATCAAGGGCGACCTTAAATACGGAGCAGCGCGCAGCAATCCCGATGGCAGCATATCGTTGCTTTCACGTCGTGTGATGTTCACGCACCCCGTATCAAAAGAAGACATTATAGTAGAAGCCCCCTTGCCCAACGATACATTGTGGCAGGTGCTGGCCCCTAAAGAATAGCATACATGAAGAAGGCGTTTTGGTGGATATTGGGCATCTTGTTGAGCCCCGTCCTGCTGTTTGTCCTGCTTACCATCCTGATTTATCTGCCACCTGTGCAGAACTGGTTGGTAGATAAGGTTGCTGCCTACGCCTCCGAAGAGACGGGAATGGAGATTACGGTTAACCACGTGGATTTGTCGTTCCCTCTCGACTTGGGTGTCGATGGCGTCCGAGTGATCCATCAGCCAGACACCATTGCCGACGTAGAACGTCTGGTAGTTGACGTCCAACTATTGCCACTTTTCGGTGGAAAGGTTGTTGTTAACCAGTTGGAAATCAATAACACACAATTAAATACTAACGGATTTGTTGAAGCAGCGAAAGTGAAAGGTCGCTTCGGTCGGCTGTTCGTCAAGAGCGATGGTATAGACCTCCATCGGGAAACCGTTGAAGTGAATGGAGCCCGGCTGGAAGATGCCCAGTTGGACATTGCACTGAACGACTCCGTTCCGGAAGATACCACCACCTCCCAGAACCGTTGGAAGATACATATCGACGAGGCCCGGGTGCAACGTTCCGATATCGTACTCCACATGCCCGGCGACACGATGAGTGTCCGTATGCATATGGGTTCGCTGACAGCCCGTGAGGCACAGGTTGATTTGGAGACAGAGACCTACACCGTTCAGCAAGTAGATTGGGACAACGGTGCCCTGCAATATGACCAGAATTTCCAGCCTCGCATAGACGGCTTGGACTATAACCATCTAGACCTGTCACACATCAGCATCGGCATAGACTCCATCTATTACCACGACCCCACGTTGCGCCTTGTGATGCGTCATGTGGCTTTGCGTGAAAAGAGCGGTCTTCAGGTGACCGACCTTACGGGCCCCGTAGAGATGGAGAACGGAATGCTACGACTGCCTAAGTTCCATCTGAAGACACCCGATTCGGAGATAGCCGTTGAGATGGATATGCCCCTCAACCTGATGGACTCCATCGCTCCCGGACATTTGCAATTACGACTCCGTGCACAAGTAGGCAAGAAAGATGTCATGCTGTTTTTGGCCGACATGCCCCAGGGTTTCCGTGACCGCTGGCCTGACAGCCCACTGCAGGTAGCGGGAGCGCTCAGCGGCAATATGCAGCACATGGAGTTCAGTGACCTGGAAATGACGCTGCCTTCCGCTTTCTACGCCACCGTGACAGGCTATGCCGACCACTTGGACAATCCCAAGCAGCTGCGTGCTGACGTGCAGTTCCAGGCACAAGGCGGTAATCTCGGTTTCCTGTTACAGATGCTGCCCCGACAGATGCAACGCGACTACCGCATTCCCAACGGTATCCGTGCCGAGGGACGTGTGAAGGCCGATGGTGCCAACTATACGTTCGATGTGACAGCCAACGAAGACAAGGGTAGGGTAAAGCTGCAGGGGCAGCTGAACGCCGCCCTGATGCGCTACGATGCCACCCTGCATGTCGATCAGTTGAACGTCCATCACTTCATGCCTCGTGACTCCATCTATACGGTGACAGCCGACGTGAAGGTAAAAGGACAGGGTACCGACTTCCTGTCGCCACGTACCCAGCTGACAGCCGATGCACAGATTCAACATCTGCGCTATGGTCATTGGAACCTGGACAACATGACCGCACAAGCCACTATCCGCAATGGACATGCCCTGGTTGATGTGCTCAGTGACAATCCCTTGGTGAATGGCCGGTTGAATGTCGATGCCCTGCTGAACACCAAGAAGCTCAATGCCACTATTACGGCAGACCTTAATACGGTGAACCTCTATAAGATGCGACTGGTAGATAAGCCCTTGTCGCTGGGACTTTGCGGTCATGTGGATGTCACTTCCGACATGAAGCTGACACACTATGTGAGCGGACTCATCAGCGATATCACGGTGCGCGATTCCAGCAAGGCACTCCGTTCAGAGTTTGTAGGACTGCACTTGAACACCAACACCGATACCACTATCGTCAGGGCCCAGAGCGGCGACTTCATTGTGAAGCTGGATGGCAGCGGCAACTACGAACAACTGCTCAAACAGCTTACCATTCTGAGCGACAGTGCCAGTGCCCAGTTCTCCAACAAAATCATCGACCAGCCTGCGTTGCGTCGCCTGTTGCCTACTATGAAAGTTCATGTGGAGAGCAAGCGCGACAACCCGTTAGTGACGATTTTGAAGAGTCAGGGTGTTGATTTCACGCAGCTGCTCTTTGATATGGCAACTTCGCCGGAAACGGGAGTCAATGGCAATGGCTATGTTCACTCGCTGACTTATGACGATGTGCGCCTGGACACTATCAATTTCCGGTTAACACAACGCAAGAACCACCTGTCGTTTGGCGGTCAGATACGTAATAACAAGAAGAACCCGCAGTTCGTGTTCAACGCCCTCTTCGACGGCATACTGCAAGAGCGTGGAGCCACCTTCGGCGTACGCTATTACGATTCCGACAATAAGTTGGGTGCCCGTATCGGTGCGCAGGCAGAGATGTTAGACAGTGGTCTGAACGTCCGTCTGATGCCTGAGACGCCAACGTTAGGCTATAAGCTGTTCAAACTGAATGCGGACAACTATATCTTCCTGGGTAACAACAAACGGGTGAAAGCCAATATCGACCTGTTGGCGGAAGACGGAATGGGTGTGAAGATATATTCAGAGGAGAGCGATCCCACCGCATTGCAGGACATCACTGTCAGTTTGAACAAGTTCAACCTGGATGAAGTCACGTCAGTTATTCCATATATGCCCCGTATGACCGGTATGTTACATGGTGACTATCATGTTGTGCAGGATGCCGAAGGACATCTCTCTGTAGCCAGTGATATGTCAGTCCGCGACATGACCTACGAGCGCAGTCCGATTGGTAATGTCAGCACCGAACTGCTCTACTTGCAGCAGGGTGATTCGGCTCATGTCGTAGAGGCCCGTTTGATGAAGGACGATGCCGAGATAGGACTCCTGTCGGGAACCTATTATCATGTTGGCGGAGGTTCGCTGGATGCCATGTTGCAACTGGAACACATGCCTTTGAACATTGTCAATGGCTTTGTTTCCGACCATCTCTTCGGATTGCAGGGCTATGGTGATGGAAAGATGACCGTTCGCGGACCATTGTCCAGACCTCAGGTTAATGGTGAGATTTACCTTGACTCCTCGTATGTGGAGAGCGTGCCCTATGGGGTGTCGCTCCGTTTCGACAACGACCCCGTGCGTATAGTCGATTCCAAGTTGCTGCTTGACAACTTCACCCTCTATTCCTACAACGAGAATCCTTTGAATATTCAAGGTTCCGTAGATTTCTCCGACCTCGACCGTGTGATGGTGGATGTCCGCATGAGAGCCCGCAATTTCCAGATAATCGGTGCCAAGGAGAACCCGCACAGCGTGGCATACGGTAAGGCTTTCGTCAATGTCTTTGCCTCGATGCGAGGACCTGCTGACAATTTGAATATGCGTGGACGGTTGGAAGTACTGGGAACTACCGATATGGCTTATATCCTTCGTGATACTCCACTGACTACCGACAATCATTTGGATAATCTGGTGAAATTCAAGGATTTCAGTGATACGGCTCAGGTAGTTGTGAATCGTCCGCCACTTAATGGCTTCACCATGGATATGACACTGGATGTGTCCATGGGTGCCCATATCATGGCCTACCTCAATGCCGATCACTCCAACTTTATAGACCTGATGGGAGGCGGCACGCTGCGTATGCTCTATACACCTACAGACAATCTGCGCCTGACGGGTCGCTATACCTTGTCCAATGGTGAGATGAAATACTCGCTGCCCGTCATTCCACTGAAGACATTCGTCATTCAGAATGGTTCTTATATTGAGTTCACGGGCGATCCGATGAATCCTACCCTGAATATCACGGCTACCGAGCGCACCAAAGCGACCGTTACGGGAAGCAATGGGGCAGGGCGCAGTGTTGATTTCGACTGTGGTGTCGTCGTCACCAAGACCTTGAAGGATATGGGCGTGGTGTTCACATTGGATGCTCCTGAGGATATGCAGCTGCATAGCGAGCTGCAGTCCATGAGTGTGGAGCAGCGAGGCAAGTTGGCGGTGACCATGCTGACAACGGGCATGTACCTTGCTGATGGTAATACCCAGCCGTTCTCCATGAACTCCGCATTGAGCTCGTTCCTGAACAGTGAGATTAGCAATATTACGGGTAATGCCTTGCGCACCCTTGACCTCTCTTTCGGTGTTGACCAGTCGTTGGATGGTACCGGTCAGACCCATACCGACTACTCTTTCAAGTTTGCCAAGCGTTTCCTGAACAACCGTCTGAAGATAGCCGTAGGCGGTAAGGTGTCGTCCGGTGCTGAGTTGCAGCAACGTAATAAGTCGTTCTTCGACAATGTCAGCCTGGAGTATCGCCTAGACGATTCTGCCAATAAATATCTCACGCTTTTCTTCCAGAATAACTCCTACGACTGGCTCGACGGCTATACACAGAAATACGGTGGCGGCTTTATATGGCGTCGCAGGATACAGCGTTTCACCGATATCTTCCGTTTCAAGGACCCCGCTCCCCAACGGCTTATGAGACCTCAGTCCCTGCAACGTCCTCAGCAGACTGCTACCGACTCCCTAAACACCAGACAAAACAATGAAACGAAATAGCATCACATACCTTCTGCTGTCAGCATCCCTCTTCTTCGTCTCCTGTTCCATGACGAAGAACATTCCCGAGGATGACCAGCTTTTCACGGGACTGGAAAAGATAGTCTATAACGACTACGAGCAGAACGACAATTTCATAACCACCCAGGAAGAGGTGGAGGCTGCCCTGGCCACCGCTCCCAATGGTTCCCTGTTCGGCAGCAGCTATCACCGTTTGCCTTTCTCTTTTGGCGTCAGCGTATGGAACCGCTATGCCGACAAGCCCGGTGGCTTTGCTAAGTGGATGACGAAAGCTTTTGGCAAACAACCCGTGCTGATGTCGTGGGTCAATCCCAGTCTTCGTTCGCTGGTGGCCACAAATGTGTTGCGTAATCACGGCTATTTCAACGGAAAAGTGACATACCAGACCATTACGCAGAAGAATCCCAAGACTGCCAAAATACAATATACGGTACAGCCGGGACGCCTTTATATGCTTGACAGTGTAGGCTACTTCGGTTTCCCCGCAGAAGCAGACAGTCTGATTCACAGCACCCTCTCACAAGCATTGATTCACCGTGGCGACCCCTTTGTGGTGGCAAACCTTGATGCCGAGCGAAGCCGTATCAATACGTTGTTACGCAACAACGGCTATTATTTCTTTCAACCCAGCTATGCCTCTTACCTTGCCGACACCTTGATGGTGGATGGTAAGGCACAGCTGCGCTTCCAACTGGCCAACGACGTGCCAGAGGCTGCCAAGCATAAATGGTATATCGGCCGCATCAATATCAACATGCGCAAGACATTCATGGAACAACCCACTGACTCGTTTCGCGGTCGCTTCTTCACCATCCGTTTTGCTGGCAAGAAGCCACCTATCCGTCCGCGTGTGCTGATGGCCGACATGAAGCTGCGCCCCCGCCAGCTCTATAGCTATAGCGACTATCTGGAGTCCATCAGCAAGATCAATGCGATGGGTCTGTTCTCCATGACCGAGTTCAAGTTTGCCCCCCGCGATACCACTGCAGCCTGCGATACCCTCGACCTGACACTGAACTGCACGTTCGACAAGCCTTGGGACTTTTATGTGGAAACCGTATTCAATGCGCGTACCATCGGACGTATGGGTCCGGAGCTGCGAATGGGTATCACCCGTCGTAATGCCTTCCGTGGCGGTGAGAAGATAGACGTCAATCTGCACGGCTCCTATGAGTGGTCCACCAGCGGCGGTTCCAGCATGAACAACTATGAGTATGGTGCCGATGCTTCCGTGGAGTTCCCCCGCATCATCGCACCCTTCTTTGGAGGAAACCGCATCCGTCGTGACAAACAGGGACATATCATCCGTCGCCGTCGTTTCTATACTACGCCTTCCACGCTAGCCAAGCTCTCTACGGACGTCATCTATCGCCCCAGCTATTATAAGATGCATGTTGTGTCGGGCGAGTGGACCTATCGCTGGCAGACCTCTGCCCAGAGCCGTCACGAGTTCTCCCCTCTGACGGTGAAGTATCAGTTCATGAACAGTCATACGGCCGCTTTCGACTCCATCGTTGACAAGAATCCCTATCTGAAGGTCACCATGCAGGACTACTTCGTCCCGCAGATGCGCTATACCTACACCTACACCAGTCCTGCCAACTTGTTGCATCCCATCCGCTGGGAAACGACCATCGCTGAATCGGGCAACGTCACCTCTCTGGGGATGATGATTGGAGGCAAGAGCTGGAACGAGAAGGACAAGCAGCTTTTCAAGAATCCTTATTCTCAGTATGTAAAACTGGAGACCGACTTTACCAAGACGTGGACAATCGGTGCATTGTCGCGTCTGGTGGGACATGTCAATGCCGGCATCATCTATGCTTATGGCAACAGTGAGTGGCTACCTAATTCCGAGTTGTTCTATGTGGGCGGTGCCAACAGCATACGAGCCTTCCCCGTTCGCGGACTGGGTCCTGGCCGTTTCCCCGGTTACGAAGACAAAGCTATCTCTTACCTCATGCAGAATGGCGACGTCAAATTTGTGTGTAACCTGGAGTATCGTCCGCAACTGTTTGGTAATCTCCATGGCGCCCTTTTCCTGGATGCCGGTAATGTATGGAACCTCAAGGACCGCACCGACAATCTGAATAAAGGACAGAACCGCTATGAGGACACCAAGTTCACGCTGAAGAATTTCTTCCGTGATATGGCATTGGGAACAGGTATCGGACTGCGTTATGACCTCGACTTCCTCATTCTCCGTCTTGATTGGGGCTTCGCATTGCATGTACCTTACGAGACAGGAAAGTCGGGCTTCTTTAACATTAACAGCTTCAAGGACAGCCAGACACTCCATTTTGCCATTGGTTATCCCTTCTAAAGAAAATCTCACCTCTCACCTCTATTGAGTTAAAGAGTTGAAAATATTCTCGAAACTGGAAAAATTTTCGTACTTTTGCATGCTGTAATAATGAAAACATATATTTAGACTATGAAACCAACTTTATTTCTTTTAGCTGCCGGTATGGGCAGCCGCTATGGTGGTTTGAAACAGCTTGACGGTCTGGGACCCAATGGCGAGACCATTATGGACTATAGTATCTATGATGCCATTCAGGCAGGATTCGGTAAGATTGTGTGGGTTATCCGCAAGGATTTCGAGGAACAGTTCCGCACCCAGATCCTCTCGAAGTACGAGGGTAAGGTGAAGTGTGAGCTTTGTTTCCAGGCACTCGATGCTCTGCCCGAAGGATTCAGTGTTCCTGAAGGTCGTCAGAAACCTTGGGGTACTAACCATGCTGTGCTCATGGGTAAGGATATTATCAAGGAACCCTTCTGCGTCATCAACTGTGACGATTTCTATGGTCGCGACTGCTTCATGCAGATAGGCAAGTACCTGTCTAACCTTCCTGAGGGTGCCAAGAACCAATATGCTATGGTAGGTTTCCGTGTATGTAACACGCTGAGCGAGAACGGTAGCGTGGCTCGTGGCGTGTGTTCCTATGATGACCATCGCCACCTGACGGATGTCGTAGAGCGTACCGAGATTCTGCGTATGGATGGCGTCATCAAGTATAAGGACGAACAGGGCGAGTGGCAGGCTCTTGACGAGAATGCGCCCGTTTCCATGAATGTATGGGGCTTTACTCCCGATTATTTCGAGTATTCTGAGGCTTATTTCAAGGAGTTCTTGAGTGATCCGAAGAATATGCAGAATCTGAAGGCAGAATTCTTTATCCCCTTGATGGTCAATAAGTTGATTACCGAAGGAACGGCTACCTGCGAGGTGCTCGACACCACCAGCAAATGGTTTGGTGTCACCTATGCTGCCGATCGTCAGGATACTGTTGACCGCATCCAGAAACTGGTTGACGAGGGTGTTTATCCCAATAAGCTGTTCTAATGAATATAGATATCATGACTCCCGATCAGCTGGCCCAAATGGACCAGCTGATTTCTAATGCACAGACCGTGCTTGTGGTATGCCATAAGAGTCCCGATGGTGATGCCGTGGGCTCTTCGTTGGGCATGGCCGACTATCTCCGCCTGCGTGGTAAGGAAGCTACGGTGATTGTTCCCGACCAGTACCCTGACTTTCTCCAATGGCTTCCCAACAGCGAGAAAATCATACGCTACGACAAGCATCGCGACAAGTGTGACATGCTGTTCAAGATAGCAGACCTTATTGTTTGTCTTGATTTCAACGCTCCCAGCCGTGTGGATGAGATGGAGTCTGCTCTGGTAAACAGCACTGCGCGTAAAATACTCATAGATCACCATCTCAAACCCACTGTCAAGGCAGACCTAATTATCTCGCACCCCGAGGCCTCCAGCACTTGTGAGCTGGTGTTCCGTATTGTGTGGCAAATGGGTGCTTTCGAACAGCTGACTAAGGCCTTTGCCGTTCCCATCTATTGTGGAATGATGACCGATACGGGCGGCTTCACCTTTAACAGTACCCGTCCGGAGATATTCTTCATCATCAGCGAACTGCTCACCAAGCGTATCGACAAAGACAAGATATACCGTAATGTCTATCATAACTTTTCTTGTGACCGCATTCGCCTCATGGGCTATGTCATGTACGAGAAACTGGTTTATTTACCGGAATATCATGCCTCCTATTATGCCCTGTGTCGCAATGAGCTGAAGCGTTTTAACTTCATAAAAGGAGATGCTGAGGGAATTGTTAATATTCCGCAGCAAATCAAGGGGCTAAAGCTTTCAATATCTTTGCGTGAAGATACTGATAAGCCCAATCTCGTTTGGATATCGCTACGCTCTGTCGATGACTTCCCCTGCAACCTGATGGCCGAGCAGTTCTTCAATGGTGGCGGACACCTCAATGCCTCAGGCGGACGTCTTGACTGTAGTATAGATGAGGCTGTCAAGATAGTGAATCAGGCCATTGTTGCCTTTTCCGACAAATTAAAATAATTCATAATTTATAATTCATATTCATAATTCATGATGCATAATTCATAATTATTTTGTAATTTTGTGGCCGAATTAAGATATAGACTAAATAAGATGAAGAGATTTTTTTATCCATTGTTGCTTTTAGTGCTCGCCTTGTCGTACACCAGTTGTAATAATTACGAGACCTATGCCGACAAGAAGGAGGCTGAGCGCGATGCCATCAATAAATTCATAGCTCGCGAGGGCATTGAGGTCATTAGCGAAAACCAGTTCAAGGAGCAGAATTACAAGACCTTTATTCCACAGAACCAGTTCGTTTATTTTGACCGCAACGGAGTTTATATGCAGATTATCCGTGAAGGTTGCGGTAATCCGTTGGAGGAGGGCAGGACTGTGAATATCCTCTGCCGTTTTATGGAGAAGAATATCAAGACAGACTCCGTCCTTGTCCGCAACGATATGCAAGCGTGGTTTACGCGTAATGGCATGACTTACGACACATCGCTATATGTCGATAAGATGAGTGTTATACGTAATGGTAGAACCATCACGGCTTCGTTCATTACCGGCATGATGTATATGTTTCACGGCTCTGCATCCGTTCCGGCAGGCTGGCTTGTTCCTCTGAACTACGTCAATATAGGCCGTCCTGATCCAGGTACCGATGCTGATGAAGAGGTTTCCAAGGTCCGTCTTATCGTGCCTCACTCACAGGGTTCTTCCGATGCTTCTGCCAACGTTTATCCCTGTTATTACGAGATTACCTATCAACGAGCCTCTTCCGATAATGGTGAGATAAATGGAGGAAGCAAATAACGATTATTATTTTTCATATTAGAATATGACACTGATTAAATCTATCTCAGGTATTCGCGGTACCATTGGAGGACACACCGGCGATACCCTTAATCCTTTAGACATTGTAAAGTTCACCACAGCTTATGCTACCTTCATACGTCGCAAAGGCCAGGGAACATCCAACAAGATTGTCGTAGGCCGCGATGCCCGTATCTCAGGCGAGATGGTGAAGAACGTTGTATGTGGTACCCTGATGGGTATGGGCTATGATGTGTTGAACATCGGACTTGCTACCACACCAACTACCGAACTGGCTGTTCGCATGAGTGGGGCCGACGGCGGTATCATTATCACCGCATCCCATAACCCCCGTCAGTGGAACGCTCTGAAGTTGCTTAATAGCGAGGGTGAATTCCTGACAGCGGCCGATGGAGCAGAGGTTCTCGCTATTGCCGAGCGTGAAGATTTCGAGTATGCCGATATTGATCATCTGGGTAAATATATCGAAGACAATAGCTTTAATCAGCGTCACATCGACAGCGTGCTGGCTCTCTCTCTGGTTGATGCCGATGTGGTTCGTCAGGCCCGTTTCACAGTATGTGTGGATAGCATCAATAGCGTAGGCGGCATCATCCTCCCCAAGTTGCTGGAGCGACTGGGTGTAGGCTTCAAGTTCCTGAATAGTGAGGCCAATGGTGATTTTGTCCATAATCCTGAGCCACTCGAAAAGAATCTTCAGGGCATCATGGACGAGATGCGTTCAGGTCGCTACGACCTTGGCATTGTTGTCGATCCCGATGTGGACCGCCTGGCCTTTATCTGTGAGGATGGACGCATGTTTGGTGAGGAATATACATTGGTAAGCGTGGCCGACTATGTATTGTCTAATACCCCTGGCAATACCGTCAGCAACCTCAGTTCTACGCGTGCCCTGCGTGATGTCACCCAGAAGCACGGAGGCAGCTATACCGCTGCCGCTGTGGGTGAAGTAAACGTTACCACCAAGATGAAGGAAGTAAATGCGGTGATTGGTGGTGAAGGCAATGGTGGTGTTATCTATCCCGAGAGCCATTATGGTCGCGATGCCCTCGTAGGCATAGCCCTCTTCCTTACAGCACTGGCTAAGAAGGGCTGCAAGGTCAGCGAGTTGCGTAAGACCTTCCCCGACTACCAGATTGCCAAGAACCGCATAGACCTCACTCCTGATACGGATGTTGATGCTATTCTCGTAAAGGTAAAAGAGATGTTTGCCCAAGATCCCACCGCACAGGTGAACGATATCGACGGCGTGAAGATAGATTTCCCCGACCGTTGGGTGCACTTGCGCAAGTCGAACACCGAGCCCATCATCCGCGTATATAGCGAGGCATCTACCATGGAGGCTGCCGATGAGATAGGCAAGCGTCTTATGCAGGTTGTTTATGATATGCAGAAATAATCTTTATTGATTCTCAATACAAAGCGGAGCAACCGAAAGGTGCTCCGCTTTATTCATTTCTCATTCCTCATTTGACCGAAGGTCTATTAATCATCCTCTGTTACAAAACAGGCCACGAGGCCGTAGGTGATGGTCGGGCGAATCCAAATCTCCGTCATCAGATAGGGTTTTTCTTCACCAATGGTTTCGATGAGGATGTCGTAGTTGTAGAGTGCTGCAATGGCGACATCGACGATGAAAATGAACCATAGATTGGCCTTGGAATAGGTCTTCCAGTCCTTGCGGGCATAGAAGTAGGTGAACATCATCAGGAGCCAAACGGAGAGCGTAAGGCACGTCAGCTGGAGTGCGTAGGTAGCCAACGGTGGCGCAAAAAGTATGTCGCGCAACAGGATGGTGATGCCTATGCACAGCGAACTCCAGTAGTTGAACCGCTGGGTTTCGAGGCGATTGAAGAAGTACATCCACATCATCACCAGACAGGCTATGTAGAACATGTTGAGGATGAGTTCGTCCCATGCCTGCTCCAGTCCAAAATGGCCAACAGCATAGAGCATAATACCAACAGAAAGCATTCCTGACAAGGCTGTCAAGACCACATTAAAGATATTGGCTTTCTTTTTAAATCTTGTTTGCATATTGTATCTTGTTATTGATTTTGCAAATATACTTCTTCTGAAAGAGTAGGGCGGGGCAGCTTTACTCGTAGTGGGTGTCGAGGTAGGTGACGTGGGTTACGAGGTATTCCTCGATGCCGTGCTTACCGTCGGCACCACCAATGCCGCTCTTCTTGACGCCGGCATGGAATCCCTGCATGGCCTCAAAATGCTCGCGGTTGATGTATGTCTCGCCGAACTCCAGTTCGCGTGCCACGCGTGTGGCGGTGTCGATGTCCTTGGTGAAGACGCTGGATGCCAAGCCGTATTCGCAGTCGTTGGCCCACTGGATGACCTGGTCGATGGTGTCGAACTCGACGAGCGGGATGACCGGTCCGAAGGTTTCCTCATGGATGATGTCCATCTGCTGGGTGCAGTTATCGAGTACGGTAGCTGCATAGAAGTATCCCTTGGTGCCTATGCGATGACCGCCGCAGAGCAACTTGGCTCCTTGCTTGATGGCGCGCTCCACCTTCTCGGTGACGGTCTCTAGGGCGCGGGCCTCTACCAACGGACCCATGTCAACGGTGTGATCCTTGCAGACATCGCCCACCTTGACAGCCTGCATCTTCTGAACGAGAATCTTAGTGAACTCGGCCTTCACTTCCTTCTGTACATAGACGCGCTCGGCATTGTTGCAAATCTGACCATTATTGCCAATACGAGAATCGACAATCCACTGGGCTGCCTTCTCCAAATCAGCATCTTTACAGACGATAGCAGGAGCCTTGCCACCCAGTTCGAGACTCACCTTGGTGATGTTCTTCGAGGCTGCGGCCATGATGCTTTCTCCGGCACCAACTGAGCCTGTCACGCTGACAATGTCAATCTTAGGTGAGCCCGCCATCTCGTTGCCAATGACAGAACCCTTGCCCGTCACGATGTTGATGACGCCCTTGGGGAGTCCGACCTTGTCAACGACCTCGCCGAAGACGGTGCAGTTCTCGGGGGTGAGTTGTGAGGGTTTGATGACGATGGTACAACCGGCAATGAGGGCGGCACCGGCCTTGCGGGCTATGAGGAAGAAGGGGAAGTTCCAGGGCAGGATGCCTGCAACCACGCCGATGGGCTTCTTGGTGAGGAAGATGGTCTCGTTAGGACGGTCGCTAGGGATGATCTCGCCCTCGATATGACGGGCGAAAGATGCCATATAGTCGAAATACTCTGCTGTGACATCCACTTCAATCGTGGCCCATGTGATGGTCTTGCCCTGTTCGCGCATGATGATGTTGATGAACTCCTCACGGCGCTCACGGATGCCGTTGGCCAACTTCTTCAGCCATGCAGCGCGCTCAATGGCGGGTGTCTTGCCCCACTGCTTCTGGGCAGCACGGGCTGCATCCAGTGCGCGGTTGACATCGGAAATGGTGCCGTTAGGCTGGCGGGAGATTACTTCTTCGGTTGAGGGATTCAATACGTCAATCCACTGGCCGTCTGATGCTTCACAGAACTGGCCGTCAATGTACATTTTTAAATTTTTCATACGTGTATAGCTATTAGTAGTTAAGTAGTAAAATTACAAGGCACAAAGATAAGGCTTTATCTTGAAAAACGCAAATTATTTGCTAAGAAATTTCGCGTCGATGTATTTTTGGAAAGTTTCCTTGTACATATCGCCGATGGGCAGGTAAGTCTCGCTATCCATGATGACTCGGTTCTTGTTGACTTCCTGAATCTTGGTGAGGTTGATGATGTAGGAGCGGTGGATGCGCATGAAATAGTCGGGCAGCCGCTCTTCCATCTTCTTCATGGAGAGCAGGGTGACAATGGGCTTGGCGTCGCTCTCCAGATAGACCTTCAGGTATTCGCTCATGGCTTCGACATAGCGGATGTCGGAGATGGCTACTTTCACGATACGATAGTCGGTTTTGAGGAAAATGACGTCGTCGCTCTCGGAGGTGAGAGGTGAGAGATGAGAGACGGGAGGGCTTTGAGGCTGCAGGCGTTCCTGGATGCGGTTGGCGGCGCGCATGAAGTCCTGCAGGCCGAAAGGCTTCAGGAGGTAATCGACGGCATTCACCTTGAAGCCCTCAACGGCATATTCGGCATAGGCGGTGGTGAAAACGACGAGAGGGGGCGCCACCAGTGCCTTGATGAAGTCCATCCCGTTCAGGTCGGGCATGTTGATGTCGCAGAAGATGACATCTACCGTGTCGTGCTGCAGGAAAGCGTGGGCTTCCAATGCACTTTGGCATTGGGCTGCCAATTCCAGGAAGGGGACTTTGCCAATATAGGCTGCTATCTGTTGGAGAGCCAGCGGCTCATCGTCAATGGCCATGCATCTGATCATGAGAGTGGTATTGTTAGTTGTACTTGATAGGTGTCTGAATTGTCTTGTATATGGAGGGTGTAATTGTTGTCGTAAAGCAGTTTGAGGCGTTTGCGAACGTTGGTCAGTCCCACACCGCCCTTTTCCTGGTTGGGCTTCTCGGCCTTGGAGTTGCTGCAGGTGAAGTGGAGCCTGTCATCCTGAATGTCCACCATGATGTCGATGAACGACGGGTGCTGATAGCTGATGCCGTGCTTGAAGGCATTCTCGATGAAGGTGATAAGCATCAGGGGTGGAATCAAACGGTCGGGAGCCTGCTGCGGCAGGTTTACACGTATCTGCACCTTGTCGGTGTAGCGAAGCTTCATCAGCGTGATGTAGTTGCGGATGAAGTCGAACTCGCGTGTCAGGGGAACGCCCTGCTTGTCGCCCTCGTAGAGGATGAAACGCATCATCTTCGACAGTTCGAGGATGGTTGACTTGGCTTTCTCGGCATCTATGTCCACGAGGGCATGGATGTTGTTGAGCGTGTTCATGAAGAAATGCGGATTAATCTGGTATTTCAGGTATTCCAGCTGTTGTTCCAGGTTCTCCTTCTCCAGGCGGAGCAGTTTCTTCTGGTCGTCGCGCGTCTTGAAATATAACTTCACACCGAGGTTCATGCCACACATCAGGACGATGATGACAATAGATATGATATCTCGCTCACCCCAAAACATAGGTGGTCTTTCACGATGATGCCTGCGGAAGTCGGCGCGTCGCTCCGGACGCGGATGTCGCTCCCACTGCTGTCCTCCGTGCTCCTCCATACGTTCCCGTTCCTCCATTCGTTCTCTGCGCTCTTCCATATGTTGCTTCATGCGCTCCATACGTTCCATGCGGTGTTCGCGACGGAAATCATTGGGTCGTTGCCGACACTGGTAAAAGGTGAACAGTCCTATCATGCAAAGCGTGAGCACACCATAGAGCCACCGCTTGTGGCGATAGATGAGTAGGGGAGCCAATATGAAATTGTGGACGAGGAAGAAGAGCAGATAGACTACGATGTGTCGCCAGACGATGAACACTTCCTGCCAGTTGAATTCCAGGCTGCTGTCGTTGGATGTTCGCACATACAGGCTCAGCAGTGGTGCTGCGAGGAGTAGTCCCCACAGCACCACGTAGGCCATGTTCTCATATTTCGACTGTTTCTGCATCCACATAAAGAACGGATTTTGCAGTGATTTATTGTGTTTACCAGCCATGAGGATGTCCGCCTGGTTGTCCTCCAGCCATTCCACCGCTGATAGTGTTGGAAGCCGTCACGCTGGTAGAACTGCTGCCTGCTGTGAGGGTATAAGAAGAACCACTGGTCAGTTCAGGAGAGCTGATGATGATTACGTTGCTTCCGGTATAGGAAACGGGAGGCATGGTGAAGGAACAGAGTGTCTTGCTGTTGTTGCTGATGCTGACAGTGCTGTTGGCTGAAAGAGAACCGGAGGCAGTGATGATGCCCTGTGTGGTACTGCCCAGATTGCCATCGACACGTCCGCCAATGCTGAAGATGTTGCCACCGGTGATGTAGAGCTTCTTTTGTTCGTTGATGTCGATTCCTGCTTCGGCACCATTGGCTCCGCAGGCAATGATGGTGCCTCCCTTGAGATACATGTTGCCATTGGCATCGATGGCGTCGTTGTTGGTTCCTTCGGCAACGACGGTTCCCCCGGAGATGGTCATGTCGTCTGTAGAGTTTAGCGCGTCATCATGGGCATATACGAGTATCGTGCCACCTGTCACGTCGAAGGTTCCTTTGCTTTCAATACCTTCTGCGTTATTACCCGTGGTGCGTACCATGATGTCGCCGCCCGATATTTTCAGGATGCCGTAGGTGGTCGTTGTACTTCCGTTCTCTTCCTTATTGCCAATCTTCATGCCCTTGGGTGAAGAGGTGTATGCAGCAGGCAGGTTGTCAGTGTTTCCCGTATAGTTGTGGCTCTCGGTGGTACCATTGCTGTAATAGAGTCCTCCTTCGGTGATGATACGTATCTTACCACCTGTGATGTAGCCTTCCAGGTCGGCCTTGACGCCCTTGCCACCGCTGCCTGTCGCTTTGGCGTACAGTTCGCCTCCGTTCATATAGAAGATACCGTCACAGCCAATACCTGCTGCTGCTTTCGTGTCACCTCCGTAGGTCAGTGTCTCATCGACTTCCCATTCGCCGTTACCTGTGGCAATCGCTGTGGTGCGTCCTCCGTTGATGGTCACGTTGGTGTCGCAGTTGATGGCCTTGGCACCGTTGGCAGATACCTCGACATTGATGATACCTCCGTTGATGAACATGTCGGCTCCAGACTTGATGCCGTGATTGGCAGTAGATTTGACATAGAGGTTGACGCCCTTGTCAATGACCACGTTGCTCTTGCCGTGAATACCGTTGTTGTAGGTGCCATAGACCTCCAAAGAGCCGTTGCCGCCAATGAATAGTTTTCCTTTGGCATAGAGCGCACCCTTGTGACTGTCGTCAGCGGTTGTACCGTCAGTGACTTTGTTGCTGCCTGTCAGTACGAGATAGGCATTCAATTTGCTCTCTATATCAATAGCCGTACTGGCAGGATTGGTGATGTCAGCATTGTTCAGGTTCAGTTCGAAGTTGGTCTTGCCGTCGATGGTCAGAGAGCCGTTAGCAGTCTTTCCTGTCACCACGTAGCAGACACCCTCCGTACTTCCGTGACTAGCTGTCACATGATTACCGTCGATGGTGATGGTCACACCTTCCACAACGGGGTCCACAGGATTGGCCATATCAATATTTACCACCTTGGAAAAGGTGTGGCTGGCGGGATTGTCGTCTTCTTCAGGATAAGCTGCAGCGACGCTGGTGGCAGGCTCTTCCGTCGTCTTGTCAAGTGCAACGGTAAAGCTGCTCATCTCACTATACACACCAGAACTGCTGCCTCCGGAGGTGTCGGAAATGCTGCCGCTGTTATTGTTGTCGCTACCGTTGTTTGTCCAGTTGTTGTAGTCGTCGCTAAACGGATCGTCCGACGAACATGCTGTTGTCATCATTGTCATTGCAGTGATGAGCATGATGTACATCATTTTCTTTTTCATTGTCCTAGTCACATTAAATTTGTTGTTATTGAATTTTGATGGGACAAAGGTAGATGAAAAAAGCCAGCTCGTCAAAAACAATCAACGAACCGGCTAATTTATTCAATAAAATCAGAATCTCTTAAAGAATGCTTATCTTAGAGACCGAGTTTCTTCTTGGCAGAAGCAGCAGCGTTGTCGATAGCCTCGTTGGTCTTCTGCTTGGCAGCATTCTTGGTGTCCTCCACCTTCTTGTCAGCAGCAGCCTTGGCTTCCTCTACCTTCTGGTTGGCAGCATCCTTAGCCTCTTCCACCTTCTGGTTGGCAGCATCGACAGCAGCATCCTTGACCTCAGTGGCTGCATCGCCCACCTGTTCGAGCAGACCGCTGACAACAGCCTCTGGCTCAATCTCGGTCACTGCACTAACTGCAGCAGCTACAGCAGCATTGTCGCCAACGACGGCCTTCACCTTGTCGGCATTCTCTTTCAGGAATGTCTGCACCTTAGCCACGTACTCCTTGGCAACCTCTGGGTTTTCCTTCAGCAGCTGGGCAACAGAAGCCTTGATGCTCTCCAGTGTAGCCTGCAACTTAGAAACGTCTCCAGTTTCAATGTCAGCACTCAACGCGTCAATAGTCTCCTGTGCTGCTCCCGTAGCGATAGAGTCAACGATAGCCACTGAGTCAACAGCTTCACCCTGCTGGGTCTTGTTTCCACACGATGTGAATCCGATGGCAGCAACAGCCATTACTGATAAAAGAATCTTCTTCATAATTTCTTTCTCCTTTTCAATTAAAGTTAAACATGTTTGTTAAAACGGTGGCAAAGATACACTTTTTCCCGTTTCGTTGTACTTCTTTTTTAACTTTTTAACGATAATTCCACCGGACAGTGGTCGCTGCCGAGGACTTCCGTATGAATTTTAGCATCAGAAATCTGACTACGCAGACGCTCGGAGGTCACGAAGTAGTCGATACGCCATCCGGCATTCTTCTGTCGCGCCTGGAAGCGGTATGACCACCATGAGTAGGTGACTTGTTCGGGATAGAGAGTTCGGAAGGTGTCTATAAAGCCACTATTTAATAAGGTGGTGAACTTCTCGCGTTCCTGATCTGTGAAGCCGGCATTCATGCGGTTGGTCTTGGGATTCTTCAGGTCGATCTCCTCATGGGCTACGTTCAAGTCGCCACAAAGGATGACGGGCTTCTGCTGGTCAAGTTTCAGAAGATACTGACGGAAGTCGTCTTCCCACTGCATGCGATAGTCCAGACGCTTCAAGCCGTCCTGAGAGTTGGGCGTATAGCAGGTGACGAGAAAGAAATGGGGCATCTCCAGTGTGATGACACGCCCTTCGTGGTCGTGCTCTTCGATTCCTATCCCATAGGTGACACTGAGGGGCTTGTGCTTGGTGAAGATAGCTGTTCCAGAGTAGCCTTTCTTCTCGGCATAGTTCCAATAGGAATCGTAGCCCTCAAACTTCAGGTCCAGTTGCCCGGCCTGCATTTTAGTCTCTTGTAAACAAAAGAAATCAGCGTCCATCTCCTTGAAGATGTCGCTGAATCCTTTTCCTTCACAGGCGCGAAGCCCGTTGACGTTCCATGAAATAAATTTCATCGTCTATGGTTTTGGTTTTCTTACCTCTTATTTCTCACTCCTCGCCACTTAGAACTTCGCCATCTTGATGGCTACTACAGCGCACTCGTCGCCTTTATTGCCTAGTCGTCCGCCGGCACGGTCTTGTGCTTGCTGCATATTCTCCGTAGTAAGCAGTCCGAAGACCACGGGAATGTTGTTGGTGGCATTCAGACGGGCGATACCCTGCGTGACCCCTTGACAGATGTAGTCGAAATGGGGCGTCTCCCCACGGATGACACTTCCTAGAACGATAACGGCATCATAGCCGTCGTTCAGCGTCATCTGATGGGCTCCGTATATCAGTTCGAAGGAGCCGGGAACTGTCTTGACATGAATATTTTCAGGCAGTGCTCCGTGCTTCTCGAGGGTGGAAACACATCCGTTGAGCAGTGCTCCCGTAATTTCAGGATTCCATTCAGCCACCACAATGCCGAAAATCATGTTCGACGCATCGGGCACCGTTGCTGAATTGTATTCCGAAAGGTTTTTGGTAGCCATTTTTACTTACAACGCTCAATATACTTGTCGATGGTCTGATACTGCATAGAGTTGAAGTACTTTTCCTTTACCTCCTCGTACAGCTTCAGTGCCTCGTCCTTCTTGCCCTGACTCTCCAGAATTTCACCAGCCTGGATGAGGAATGTGGGAGACAATGAATTGTTATCAGCCATTTTAGCAGCAGAAGTCAGATGCTTAACAGCCTCGTCGTACTGCTTCAGGTTGGCATATGCATTGCCCAGCGCACCTTCTGCTGCAGGACTGATCATCTGGTCGCCCTTGCCACTGAAGTTCTCCAGAGCATTGACAGCCTCCTGCCACTTACCAAGATTAGCTTGACACAAACCAATGTAAAGCTGAGCCAAATTGCCAGCATCGGTAGAACTGTATTCGTTGGCTACTTTTTGGAAGCCTGTCAATGCCTTGTCATACTGCTGGGCATCAAACAGCTCCTGACTCTTGGCGAGCTCGGTGCTAGCCTCGTTGCTACGAGGCTCCAGATAATAGTTGTTCACAAGAATAGCGCATACGATAACAGCTACTACTGCTACTACGCCACCAATGATTGCTTTCTTGTATTTCTCGAAGAAAGCCTCGGTCTTGCTGACCTGCTGCTCCTCAACAGGAGCTACTTTAGGATTGTTGTTTGCCATTATAATAAATTGTTTTTTTGTTGTTCACGATTTAATCGGCTGCAAAGGTACGAATAAGTGAGTAAAAAACCAAATTTATTTAGATTTTTTCGAACGGTAGTACTATAGAAAGAATTTCAAAGGTACAAAATAAAAGTGAAAAGTGAAGAATGTAAAGTGAAAAATTTACTTTTGCTATAGAAAAATTATATAAAAAATTGTACCTTTGCACCCAAATGATATTAAAGAGGCTGTCTATACTCAATTATAAGAACATTGCTGAGGCTACACTGGAGTTGTCGCCAAAGATGAATTGTTTTATTGGTCGTAACGGAATGGGAAAGACAAATGTGCTGGATGCTATCTATTACCTGTCGTTCTGCCGTTCTGCCAATAATCCTATTGACTCTCAGGTGATTCGTCATGAGGAACCTTTCTTCGTATTGGAAGGGGAATATGAGGGGGCGGAAGATACACTTTTCATTTCCGTAGGCATGAAGCGCGGCACTAAGAAGCACTTCAAACGTAACAAGAAAGAGTATAAGCGGCTTTCTGAACATATCGGACTCATTCCACTGGTGGTGGTGTCGCCTGCTGACACACTGCTTATCGAGGGAACCAGTGAGGAACGCCGGAAACTGATGGATATGGTAATCTCGCAGTATGACCGAAGTTATATTGACGCTTTGTCTCGTTATAACAATGCACACCAGCAGCGTAACACCTTGCTGAAGATGGAAGACCAGGAACCCGATCCGTTGCTGATGCAGCTCTGGGAGGAACAGATGGCTGAGGCTGGTGAACTGTTGTATGAAAAACGCCGTTCCTTTGTTGATGAGCTGATACCGCTGTTCCAAGAGTTCTACCAGCATATCTCTGGTGGACAGGAACGGGTAGGGTTGACCTATGTGTCCCATTGTCAACGCGGCCCGCTGTTGGATGTGATACAACGTGACCGTGCGAAAGACCGTGCTGTGGGCTATTCGTTGCATGGTGTTCACCGTGATGATTTGGAATTCACGCTAGGGGGGCATCCTATGCGTCGTGAGGGTTCTCAGGGACAGAACAAGACGTATGTGATAGCCCTGAAGCTGGCACAGTTTGATTTCCTGAAACGCACGTCCTCACAGACCGTTCCGATGTTACTGCTGGATGATATCTTCGACAAGTTAGATGCAGACCGTGTGGAGCAGATTGTTCATCTGGTTTCCGGTAACAGCTTCGGACAAATCTTCATCACCGATACCAATCGTGACCATCTGGACCAGATACTCAGCAGCAGCCATCTGGATTATAAGATTTTCCACGTGGAGAACGGGGTGATAGAAGGCTAATGGATGAAAGGAGCAATGGCAGATGTTTAAAAGAGATGTGCAATCGGTAAAAGACCTCATCATGCGGACATTGCGTGAACAAGGTTTAGAGACTCCGTTACAACAGAAACGGCTGGTGGAGGCGTGGCCAGAAGTGGCTGGCGACCTTATCAAGCGCTATACCCTGAACACGTATATCTACAACCAGACGCTTTATGTGCGCTTGTCGAATCCCGCCCTGCGTGCCGATCTCTCCATGCGGCGCGAGGAGTTTGTACAGAAGTTGAATGCGGTGGTTGGTGAACAGGTGATTACTGATGTCAGATTCTGTTAATGGTGCATGGTTCATGATTCACGGTTCATCTCTTACATCTCGAGATTACCTCGTCCATCATGATATCATTCGTGTCGTGAGGCACCTCGTCAATCAGTTGCCACGAGAAACACAACCCTATCTTGTATGCGTGTGGAATCTTGGGTAGGAACCGGTCGTAAAAGCCCTTTCCCCTTCCCAGTCTATGCCCCTCTGCGTCGAAAGCCATTCCAGGCACAATGGCCACCTCAATAGCGTCGTAGTCAGTAAATAGAACACCTGTGGGTTCCATGATGTTGAAAGCCCCTTGCTGCAAGTCGGCTCTCCCCGTATAGCGGCGCAGCTCCATCTCTGTATCATTGATGACGCGGGGCAGCAGCACTGTTTTGCCTTGTTCGGCTAAATGGTCTAGCAAAGCCTGCGTCTGCACCTCGTCGGGTAGGGCGCTGTAGAGTAACAGGGTATGTGCCTTGCTGACGTGCTCGTTGTCCTTCAGCACAGTTGTCAAAGCAGACGATTCGTCTGTGGAATGCTGTTGTTTCCGCAGACGAATCATCTTTCTTATTTCTTGCTTGGTCATCATGACAGACAAGCCGTATAAGTTGCTTTCCGATGTGTTCCGTGATAGTCGAAAGCTCTCAGCTGTGCCACTTTCTTCTCTTTCTTTTCAGGAGCCTGTGGGAAGGCCTTTCCTTCGCGGAAGAGTTTCAGTGTTTCCAGGATGGCGGGGTCGTCGCTGTTCAGATATTTCATCCACGACTGTTCGCTCTGCATGTTATAGATGATGCGGCTTACAATGTACCGTTCCAGCAGCTTGTGCGATTTCTGTATCATCAGGTTGCGGCGTTTCAGTCCGTTTTTCTCTGCATAGGTGGCAAACTTTTCCACCATGTTCTGCTTCTTGAGGTAGTCTGCCAGTTGTTCCATCGTCTCATATTCGCTCAGGTGTTTCCTGTTCTCATCCACATAGGTGAAGGCATACTGGATAATCAGTCCGCTCATTGAAGCCTGCTTGTAATAAGAAGTCACATCCGTCGTATCCTCAGCAATAAAGATGTCGGGGGTGATGCCACCGCCACCATAGACGGGACGTCCAATAGCCGTGTGGTATTCCTTACCCTCGTGCTTGATACTGTCCTGTGAGAAGAACTCCCCATGCTGGTAGCGCGTCAACAGGTCTTCCTCGTAGTCCTTGTTGTCACCAGCCACATAAGGCTTCTGGATGCAGCGTCCGGAGGGAGAATAGTAGCGTGCGATGGTCAGGCGAATCATCGACTGGTCGTTGAAGGAGATAGGTTGCTGTACCAGTCCCTTGCCAAACGAGCGTCGTCCGATAATCGTACCGCGATCATTGTCCTGAATGGCACCAGCCAGAATCTCTGATGCTGATGCCGACCCCTCGTCGATGAGCACTACCAGTGGAATCTGCTGATAGGAACCGCGTCCGTCGCTGCGGAACTCCTGGCGAGGCGACTTGCGGCCTTCTGTATAGACAATCAGCTTGTTCTTGGGCAGGAACTCGTTGGCAATCTGTACGGCAGACTGCAGATATCCTCCCGTATTGCCTCTCAGGTCGATGGTCAGGTTCTCCACCTGTTTCTGTGACAGCTTAGCCAGTGCGATGAGCAGTTCGGGATAAGTGTTCTCGCCAAAGTTCTTGATACGGATATATCCCGTCTTGTCGTCCAGCATATAGACGGCAGTAACACTCTTGGTAGGAATCTCCCCGCGTGTCACCACCAGTGTGCGTATCTTCTTTTCCCCATAGCGCAACACGCCCAGCTTCACCTTCGTGTCCTTAGGACCTTTCAGCGTGTGCATAGCCACCTCGTTGGTTAGCGTTTTCCCCGTAAACGGCTTGTCGTCCACCTTCACTATCTTGTCACCGGCTATTACGCCAGCTTTCTCCGCAGGACCATTGCTGATGACCTGTTGTACGTGCAGGGTGTCCTGACGGATGGTGAACTCAATACCCACGCCGGAGAAGGACCCTCTCAGGTCGTCGTTGGCTATCTGTACGTCTTTGGCAGCAATATAGACAGAGTGGGGGTCCAGTTCCGACAGAATCTGCGGAACAGCCTTCTCCACCAGGTCGTTCACGTTGACCGTGTCCACATACTGTGCATCAATGATGTGCAGCAGGTTGTTCAGCTTGTTACTTCCGGAATTGATGATACTCAGGCGGTTGCCCGTAAAATGGTTGGCATAGAAAGTGCCGACAAAGATGCCGAACACCACGCAGAGTGCCATGATGAGCGGCATGTATCTGTTCTTCTTTTTCTCGTTCATGCTGATGTTTTTGTCGTTATTCCGTTATTCCGAGATTCCGTTAATCCCCCAGATAGAGCACCTCGATACCTGCACGTTCCAGAAGGTCTATGCCGTCTGTCAGTCGGTATTTCTCACCATAAACCACCCGTTTGATGCCAGCCTGTATAATCAGCTTGGCACACTCAATACAGGGTGATGCTGTGATGTAGATGGTGGCTCCTTCCGAATTGTTCGAGCTGCGAGCCAGTTTTGTGATGGCGTTAGCCTCTGCGTGCAACACGTAGGGCTTCGTCACGTTATTGTCGTCCTCGCAGACATTCTCAAATCCGCTAGGCGTCCCGTTGTATCCGTCACTGATAATCATACCGTCTTTCACCACCAGGGCACCCACTTGGCGACGCTGGCAGTATGAGTTCTGGGCCCAGATGCGAGCCATCTCCAGATATCTTTGGTCAAATTTCTTTTGCTTCTCCATATTTTTATTTCTTACCTCTAACTTCTCACCTCTAACTTCTCACCTCTTACTTCTCACCTCTTACTTCTCACCTCTTACCTCTTACATCATACATCTTACCTCTTACCTCTTACCTCTTACCTCTTACCTCTTACCTCTCTTTATCCCATTTCTCTTCAGCAGGGCGTCAATGGTAGGTTCTCCTCCTCGGAAACGTTTGTAGAGCGTCATCGGATGCTCCGTGCCACCCTTGCTCAGCACCTCGTCGCGGAACCGCTGTGCTGTCTGCTGGTCGAAGATGCCGTTCTTCTTAAATACGCTGAAGGCATCAGCATCCAACACCTCCGCCCATTTATAACTATAGTATCCTGCAGCATAGCCCCCAGCCATGATGTGCGAGAACTGCACCGTCATACAGGTGTCCTTCAGCTGCTCCCCCAGGATAGCCTTCTTCCAGGCCTTTTTCTCGAAGGGGATGATATCGGCGGCAAACTCCTTCCGCTGTGTGTAATAGGCCATATCCAGCAGTCCGAACGACACCTGTCTCAGACACGCTGTAGCAGCCATGAAGTTACGGCTCTTCACGATACGCTGTATCAGCTCGTCGGGCAACGGTTCCCCCGTCTGGTAGTGGAAGGCGAAGGTACGCAGAAACTCCTTCTCGATAGCGTAGTTCTCCATGAATTGCGAAGGCAGCTCCACGAAGTCCCACCATACATTCGTACCGCTGAGGCTCTCAAAACGGGTGTTGGCGAACATGCCGTGCAGGGAGTGGCCGAACTCATGAAGGAATGTCTCCACTTCACCGAGTGTCAGCAGGGCAGGCTTCTCCTCCGTGGGCTTGGTGAGGTTCATCACCACGCTGACGTGCGGACGGACGTTCTCACCTTTCTTGTCGATATATTGTCCCTGAAACTCCGTCATCCACGCACCGCCCTGCTTGCCCTTGCGGGGGTGGAAGTCGGCATAGAAGACGGCCAGGAACGAGCCGTCCTTGTCGAACACCTCGTACGCCTTGACGTCGGGATGATACACGGGAATGTCCTTGTTTTCCTTGAAGGTTATCCCGTACAACTTGTTAGCCAGTCCGAAGACCCCCTTGATGACGTTCTTCAGCTCGAAATACGGACGCAGCATCTCTTGATCCAGGTTGTATTTCTTCATCTGCAACTGATGGGTGTAGAAGGCGGAGTCCCACGGTTTCATTCCCCCCTCTTTTTGGATGGGGCGGGGCAGCGTCCTTTTCAGTTCCTCGCGCTCCTTGACAGCAGTGGGCTTATAGGCGTCAATCAAGTCGTCCAACAGCTTATAGACATTGCGTGTATTAGAAGCCATACGACGCTTCAACACATAGTCGGCATAGGTCTTGTATCCCAACAGCTGTGCTATCTCGCGGCGCAGGTTAATCAGTCGTTTACAAATCGCCAGGTTGTTTTCCTCGTTGTCGTGCGTACACACGGTGTTGCGCGCCATGTAGAGCTGTTTTCTCAGCTCCCGTTGCGTGGAATAGGTCATGAAGGGCGAGTAGGAGGGCATATCCAGGGTGAACACCCATCCCTGCTGTCCCATCTCCTTCGCTGTCAGGGCGGCGGCTTCACGGGCTGTCTCAGGCAGTCCGTCCAACTGTGCCTCGTCGGTGATGTGCAAGTTGAATGCCTTGTTCTCCTTCAGCAGGTTCTGCGAGAACTGCAGGCTCAGCATGGAGGCCTCCTCCGTCAGTTCCCTCAGTTTCTGTTTTCCTGCCTCGTCGAGCAGGGCACCGCTACGTACGAATCCCTCGTAGCAGTTGTCCAGCAGCATCTTCTCCTCGGGAGTCAGCTTGCGGTGGTGCAGGTGTACCTGGCGGATTCTCTCAAACAGGCGTGGGTTCAGCCTCACGTCGTTGGCATGCTGTGTCAAGATGGGCTGTATCTTCTGTGCCAACGCATCCATCTCGTCGTTGGTCTCTGCCGACAGCAGGTTGAAGAACACCGTTGACACCCTTGACAACAGGTCATAGTAGCCCTCATCCTCCTCCGTGTTGATGATGGTGTTGTCGAAGGTAGGCTTCTCCGGGTTGTTGATAGTCTTTTCTATCTGCTCGTTGTCCCTGCGGATACCTTCCATGAAGGCTTCCTCGTAGTCCTCCAGTCGGATACGGTCAAAGGGCACGGTGTCGTGCGGTGTGTTGTAAGGTTCTAAAAATGGGTTCTTATGTTCACTCATACTAACGTTTCTTTTCTTTTTATCGTGCAAAATTATAAATTATTCCTGAAACAGCAAAGGCCTATGGCGTAAAATAACTTATCTTCACATCAGCAGCCTCTCCATCATGGGGATTTCTATCCTTCCCCGGTACAGTGTCAGCAGTCCGTCATCCTCCATCCCGTTCAGCTCCTTGCTGACGTCTAACCTGCTGTCGTTCAGTTCGTTGGCAATTTGTCTCATCAGTATATAGAATGTCTTGGCACCAGCAGGGTAGGTGCATCGTGAGAATAAGAAGCGTATGATGCGTTCCTTCAGCGTCTTCGGGGCCGATTGCCATGCTCTGTGCCTCATGCGCTGTGCGTCGGCAGCCAGTATGTTCAGCAGGTTCAGGCGGAACACCAGCTGGGTCTCCAGCAGTAGCAGTATTTCCGTCTTGTCGATGGTGATAAAGTTGCAGTCGCAAATCGCTTTGAATGCCGACGAGTATTTCTGCGTCATACCGAAGAGTCGTTCAGGCTGTATCATATAGGGTGCGCCGATTCTTTCCAACACCCTGCATTGGTGGTCGTCGCTGACGGTCTCACACTCCAGCTCGCCATTCGTCATCAGCATCAGGATGGAGCAGTCCTCTCCCTCTTTCACGATTTTCTTGCCCCCTTTCACCTTCATAAATCCTAGTCGGGTATGTGTCACCACCTCCATGAGGTCGGCTCTGCTCATGCCTTGAAACAGGGTGAATTGCGTCAGTTGGTCGTAGATGGTCATTGCAGTATCTTGTCTTTTAGCGAAGGCGAGAACCACACGTCGTTCTGTCCGTTCTTGTCGTAGATGAAATAGACCATCAGGTCAGGGTTCTTCTCCAGCACCTTCTTGGCCTTTTCCAGTCCCATCACCATAAAGGCGGTGGCGAAGGCGTCAGCGCGTGCACACTCATCGCACAACACGGTGGCCGACAGGATGTTATGCTGTACTGGATAGCCCGTCTTAGGGTCTATGGTGTGGGCATATTTCTTTCCACCCTTATAGTAGAAGTTCCGATAGTTGCCACTGGTAGCCATTGCCTTGTCCGTCACGTTCAGCACCGTTTGCAGGTCACCCGTCTCGGTGGGATCCTCGGTAGGTTTCGTTACACCGATTTTCCAGGGCACGCGCTTCTCGCTGATGCCTCTCGTCACCACCTCGCCACCTATTTCCACCAGGTAGTTTTTGATGCCTTTCTCGTCCAGCAGTCGGGCCACCACATCAGCGCCGTAGCCCTTCGCAATGGCTGAGCAGTCCAGCGTGATACGCGGGTCTTTCTTCACGACACGCTTTCCGTCGTAGCTTACCTTCTGATAGCCTATCAGCGCCTTCAGTGAGTCTATGGCGTGCTTGCTGGGCTCTTCGCCCTTCTTGAATCCGAAGCCCCAGATGTTCACCAGCGGAGCCACCGTGATGTCGAAGCTTCCGTTGGTCTCCTGGCTGATTTTCTGTGCCAGCTGGAACACGTCGGTGAACATCTCCGACGGTGTCACATCCTCGTTGTTGTTGATTTTTGTGATGGTGCTTTTTTCGTTGAACATCGACAGGGCGCCGTCCACCTCTTTCAGCTTGGCCAGCACCTCTTTATGCAGGTCTTCGTCACTCTGGTACGTGATGTTATACGTTGTTCCGAAGATGAGTCCTGCGTTCTTCTGGTACGGCATTACGTGCTGTTGCCTGATGATAAGGATGGTTCCCACTATCAGCAGGGTCAGAAACGGCAGTTGCCATATCAGTTTTTTCTTTCTTGCTTCATCCATAGTCTTAAGTCTTTATTGCTTTCCTCTTACCTCTCATTATATGTCGATGATGACGTTGAAGTTCGCAGCAAATCCGTCCTTGTCGTTAATGCCGAATCCCGGAACATACCACGTGCCGCCCAGGTCTCCGTCGCTATGCGCCAGGCGTCGCTTGTAGCGCACCGACCATCCCAGGTGCAGTGGACCGTATATCTTGGCGTCAATGCCGAACACACCCTCCAGCCAGTGCATGGAGCAACTCATGCCCGTTGCGCCGAAGTCTGAGGTATATCTCCATACGGGGTCGGGCAGTTTCTCGCGGGTGATATCTACCTTATAGGAGGTGAAGGCGTAGCGGAAGCCTGCATACAGACGGTTGGAAGCATGCTTGTTCTTCATGATGTTCCAGTCCATACCCACACGGAAGTAGGGTGCCGTTGTCTTATACGTCAGGTGTGTCACCTCGTCGTCGTTGCGGTTGGCACGTCCTACGCCGAATTCCACGATGGGGAACCATTTGTCGCGCAGGTTCACACGCAGGGCTCCTTCTATCTCTCCGCGATCGCCGAAAGCCATCATGGCAGCTCCCACCAAGTCGAACGACAGGGAGAAGCCCCTGAAGAGGGGAATAGTGTCTTTCTCCACGACAGCCATCTTTTTCTGCTGCTGTGCATAGGTTGCCGTAGGCTTTGCTACGAGGCACAGGAGACTAAAAATCAGGGTTGAGGTAAAGGCGGATATGTGCAGGCGTTTTGGTGTCATAATTCACATCGGGGTTGTTGATAACTACGGAGTCGATGAAGTGTTCCTTGCATCTCACACCGGTAATCTTATGGAAGAACGAAGGTTGACAGTCCACTGATTCAAAGTGTTCTGTGTCTTCTTTCTTCACTATAATGCTGTCGTAGTAATAGCCCTCTGTCTGACCTTCTTTTCTCATCAGCACCAGGAAGGCATCCTCGGGTAGAATGTGGCTGATAGGCAGACTGAATCCCGTGGCGTTGTTGCCACAGAGCCTGTTCAGCAGCAGCGTGTCCGTTCCGTCCATTCTCGTGGTCAGCACCCACATGGTGTCCGTCAGCAGCGTGTCAGGTTTCCCGTCGGGCTTCATCAGTTGGAATCGCGTTGCCACGTTATGGTTCAGCGGACAGTCAATGGTCGAACACGAAAAGAGTGCCGCGAACAGAGTGAGTATCAGCACCGTCATCAGTCCTTTTAAGCCTTTCATCTCTTTCATTTCTTTCATCTCTTTCATTTCAAATCGTTTCAGCGATTTGGTAGTCGTTGCGTCCGGCGCTGTTGCGGCTGATCAGGTCGCCCAGGAATCCCGCCAGGAACAGCTGTGTGCCAATCATCATCATCGTCAGCGCAATGTAGAAGAAAGGCGAGTTGGTGACCAGTCGCATCGGGATGCCGCGATAGAGGGCAATGGCTTTCTCGGCGCCCAGGAAGGCTGCCGACAGGAAACCTATCATGAACACGATGGTGCCCAGGAATCCGAACACGTGCATAGGCTTCTTGCCGAATGTGCCCAGGAACCACAGCGTCAGCAGGTCCAGATATCCGTTTACGAAGCGGTTCCATCCCATGAACTTCGACTTGCCGAACTTACGTGCCTGGTGGTGTACGGGCTTCTCAGCAATCTTGTCGAAGCCTGCATTCTTGGCCAGATAGGGCATATAGCGGTGCATCTCGCCATACACCTCGATATTCTTGATCACATCCTTACGGTAGGCCTTCAGTCCGCAGTTGAAGTCGTGCAGATTCTTGATGCCGCTCACCTTACGGGCTGTCGCGTTGAACAGCTTGGTGGGGATTGTCTTCGACAGGGGGTCGCCCTGCTTGCGGTTCTGCTTGTAGCCGCTCACCAGGTCGTAGCCGTCCTCCTTGATCATGCGGTACAGCTCGGGAATCTCGTCCGGCGAGTCCTGCAAGTCTGCATCCATCGTGATGACCACGTCGCCCTGAGCCTCCTTGAATCCACAATACAAGGCTGGCGACTTGCCGTAGTTCCTGCGGAACTTGATACCCCTCACGTGCTCCGAGCGGGCTGCAAGCTCCTTGATGACGTCCCATGAATGGTCCGTAGAGCCGTCGTTCACGAAAATCACTTCATATGTGAACTTGTTCGCCGCCATCACGCGCTCTATCCACGCATACAGCTCTGGCAGCGACTCGTCTTCATTGTACAAAGGTACTATAACTGATATATCCATAACTCACTTTTCACTGTTCACTGTTCACTGTTCACTAGCAACGCAGTTGCGCCTCATGAGCGCAGCTATCGGCATTCCCAGGAAAAATCCTGCCATGATGCCTATCGTCAGCGAGTTCAGTGCGAAATCTATCGGGCGAAAGGCATACATATCCTGCAAGCCCTGCTTCATCTCGTTCTTCAGACCATACACCTCCAGCAGTTTCCTGCCCTCCTCCGAGTTGATCACCGTGCTATACACACGCAGCACGTAGCCATTGTCCATGAATTCGAAATACACGTAGATAGCTGCTGCCAGCAACAGTCCGGCATAGAAGAAGCTCATCACCGTGTAGGCATAGCCCCGCTTGAAGGAGATGATTCCCTCGCGGGCATAGTCGCGGAAGTGGCGCAGACGGCTGGCAGCGTAAAACGGCGATATAATCATCAGTATCACGGCAGCCATCGCCAGGGCAGGGGAGGTCAGCCCCTGTATGTAACAGGCGAAACTTCCTATCCACAGCAGCGACAGCAGAGCACCGTCCTGTCGTGCGAACGCTTTCAGTTGTTTATACTCTATAGGTGTCATAATCGGGTGCAAAGGTACTGATAAATAATGAGAAATGAGAAATGAGAAATGAGAAATGAAGCCGCAATCCGCTAAAAAAAGTTAAATGCACGGTCGTTGATGCTAATTTCTCATTTCTCGTTTCTCATTTCTCATTTATTATGCCTACCTTTGCAGCCGCTTTTCGAGCATTACACGGGCAGTCCTGTACGGCCAGCTCCCTCGGAATCCCCCAGGATGGGAACATAGCAAGGGTACTTGGTTGTAGCGGCGCGATGCAGACAGCTGCCCACCCGCCTCTTTAGCTCAGTTGGCCAGAGCACGTGATTTGTAATCTCGGGGTCGTTGGTTCGAATCCGACAAGAGGCTCAACATAAAGCGGAGCAACCATCATTGGTCACTCCGCTTTTCACTTTCCCCTTTTCACTTTTCCCTTTTCACTGTTCACTAGCGTAGCGTTTCACTAGGGCGAAGCCCGCTAGAATGGTCCGCGTCCCATGCAGCTTGTGGTTCCCAGTGCCGTCAGGAATGCTGTGAGAGCGGCTACTATCACCTTCACCGCTACCTCAATAATCCGATTCTTCTTCATACGCTACTTCTTACATCTTACTTCAGCCTTCAGCCATCAGACTTCAGACTTAGCCTTCGTCACCAGAATCCGTGGTTCCGCCACCCGTAGTTCCGTCACCCGTAGTTCCGTTACCCGTA